>Ga0172381_10000181_pt1 | contig 76648 bp, 79 predicted proteins | sample Leawel6488metaG_FD_119754 | JGI IMG/M metagenome (GOLD analysis project Ga0172381, IMG submission 119754) | Leachate microbial communities from a municipal landfill in Southern Ontario, Canada - Leachate well 64-88 metaG | ecosystem: Engineered > Solid waste > Landfill > Unclassified | place... | reverse complement strand
TAATATATATTCATACATGATATATATGTACAAAAACACCGGCGGAAGCAATGTCAGTGATTGGGGAGAAATAACTTGTGGCGGAGGTTCTTTATCTCTTGCGGGCGCTGCTTCTTATATGGCTGTTGCACAAACTCCTGGAGTTTATTTCTACCCAAACACGAGTAATTGTGGGCCTGCAATAGGCACAGATGAAGCCCCTCAGGTGGCTACCACTACTAGTATAAACAATATACCAAAATTTACATTTTTAGGGTTATACACAAATGCAAATGTCAGATCAGTCAAAATTATAAATCCAAAAAAAGATAGCAAAGACGGAGATTTTGGGGTGATGCTTTTCGGCAGAGAAAATTATCACGGCTCTCAATTTATGCACTGGGCACCATCAAAGCCTGGGTATACCGACTGTATAAGTACTGCTGTAAGTTTACTTGGAGATATTACGGGGACAAGTGCTAGCTTAATAAACTGGAATTCTGCCTTTATATATCAGAAGAGCAAAGATGAAAACCCAGGAGCTGGAGTAAGTCTAATGAGCCGAAGAAACAATGATACCGGTACTGGCGCCCGCTATTGCCCGGAAAACCACCCTACAAATTGTATAATTTCCGGTAGCGATGTTTTAGCAAAAGGAGTATGGAATGGAACCTTATCAGAAATGCAAATTACCCCTATTGTAAATAACAGCCCCATTCCGCCAGATGAAGCCGCTGCTTGTAAATTTTTTGCTAACGATGGTGGAAAAAATACTTTATCTGACTGCTTCCAATCTCTTAAATTAGACGGTAATTTTATAGTTTCACTATCATATACAAAAGATACGTCTGATAATGGATCTCCATTTTTTTACCAGTGTTGGCGCCCCGAATGTGCATGGCAAGATACTAACCAAGTTTTCCCGACTCATGAATTTATGGATGGCGCAGATGATATCCCGGGAGAGTCATATATTAAAACTAATGCAAAATACATAAAAATAATACCTGGCTATACTTCGCTCTATACACCCGCAACAATAGAGTAAACGAATAAAAACACATGAATTTAAAAAGAAAAAAAATAAGGATTTTCTTCTTTTGCATAATTTTTGTATTCTTCGGAATATTATCTTTTTTCTTTTTTAGCAAAAATGCCCATGCTGTAGAATTAAATATCAGCTATCCCAGTATTCCGGGCGGGAATAGTTTTATAAATTCAACATCTACTGTACCAGCATATCTAAAATATGTTTTTGATGTTGGAATGTTTCTTGGTATTATGGCGGCTGTTGTCTCCTTAGCTATAGCGGGGATCTATTACCTTTTATCTCCTGCTATACCAGGTGCCACTGAAAAGGCCAAGGACAGAATATATGGGTCCTTCTCTGGGTTGCTTATTTTACTATTAGTTTATTTAATACTAACAACTATAAACCCAAGTTTATCATTTTTTTATGTAAAACCCCTTGACCCGGTAGACTTTTCTCCTGATGAAACTCTCCCCACTCCAGGAGTTTATTTATACAAAAACACTGGATGTTCTTTGTCTTCTGGCGAAAAGGAAATAGTAAAAACTAGCAGCGAAAGTGATTTGGGAGATTTAAAAAACAGAATTCAGTCTGCAAAAATTGTCCAAGACGGCCAAAATGATTCATATTATATAAGCTTACTGTTCCAGTCAACTGATTACTGGAAAAAATGTTTTTACGTAAATCCAGCTGGCAACTGTAATAAAAACATCACTCCTCCTTTTGCTTCGTCTATCGCTATTTATCAACCTGAATTTAGACCATCTGGGGGTGATATAACTTTTTACCGAGAACCATTTTTCGGCTCAAAGGGTGGATCTTTTAAAGTAGCGGGGTCAGAAACTTACGGCTCAAATGGCAAGGTTTATATTAAATCCTTAAATGATTTAAATTTTATGAGCAATCCATATGGGGATATAAATAATCCAGATGATTGTTCTGTTCCAAAAGAAAAAATGGATTGTATACAATGGGATGATAAGGGTATTTGTACAAAAAGAAAGTGTCCTAACTTATCAGAAAAAAATATCGGGTCTATTAAAATAAATGGAAATTATGTTGTTATGCTTATATATTATGGCCCAGAAGACACCCCAGCAGGCCCATGGTCTTCCTGCCAAATATTCCCAACACCCGACGACAAGGCGCGCCTCGGTCCAAATAAAATAAAATGGGAAAATATTGAAAACGAAAATAGAATCCCCAATTATGTTGCAATTATCCCCGTAAAAGATAATACAAACCCAGACACAACACTCAACAACCAAAACTAAAAACCGCCTTCTCGGCGGTTTTTTTATACAAAAGTATTTTTTGTTAGTTTGCTTTGATGACTATGTGCCTTTCTGAGCCCTCTCCCTGGCTTTCTGTGGTTATATCAGTCCTTTGAGCCAGTTCTGCGTGCACAGCCCTTCTTTCATAAGCTGACATAGGAGGTAGGGCTTTTTCTATTTTTGTAAGGGCCACCTCATCTGCCAATTCTTTGGCAGAACTTTTTATATATTCAACCTTCTTTTTTTTGTAATCATTAATATCTAAATTCAAATAAAATATAGTCTCCAATTTTTTATTTAAAATCATCCTTAAAATTCTTTGCAATTCAAAAAGAGTTTGGCCTCCTTGGCCTATTAGGATTTGAGGCTCATCTAGTTTTATATTTAATCTAACAACATCTTTTTCTTCTGAGCTATTTTCTGCTTCAACTTCTATACCCAAAACAGATATTGTCATTTTATTGAAAAAATCCTCTACTGAATTTTTTATTTTATTTACTTGCTTGTTATCAATCATGTTTTTTGAGTGTTTAAAATATCATCTTCATTATTTTTCCTTAAAATAAAATATTGTTGCACTATAGAAAATACTGCGCTGGCTATCCAGTAAAGACCCAGAGCAGAAGGTAATCCCAAAAGTATAATAACTGTAAAAACCGGGAAAAAATAAACCATTTGCTTTTGCATAATTTGAGAAAAGTCTCCTTCTTTTCCTTTGGCGGTTGGATTAGCTTTTGGTAAGAGCATTTTGCTTTGAAAATATTGCGTTATTCCAGCCAAAATTGCCACTATTATGTTTGCTTTTGATAAATCCAAAACACCTATAAACAAGGGATTTAAGTGCCCTGGATTTAAAACAAATTGATATAAATTAACCAGTTCTGATGGGTTTAGCCCATTCCAAAAAACCCTATAAAGAGCAATTAAAATAGGAATTTGAATTAAAGATAATAAAATACCAGAAAACGGATTTATTTTTTCGGTTTTATAAAGCTCTAAAGTTTCTTTAGCCAGCTTCTCTTTATCGTTTTTATACTTATTTTGTATCTCCTGTATTTTGGGTTGTAATTTTTGAAGATTTTTCTGGGATTTAAGAGCAACCACAGATATAGGGTAAAGAATAAACCTTATAATTAAAGTTAAAACTATAATAGCTATCCCAAAATCGTGCCCAGGCACATAGTCGTACAGAAGTACGAGAGCATTAAAAAGTGGCTGATAGAGAATAATGTAAAAGAAATGTATTACAGATTCAAACATTTATTGCTTTTGCCTTAATTAAAATATCTTCAGTTTCTTTCTTAAAATTCAAAAAATCCTTATTTTTTGCCGATGCTAAAGAAATAAAAACCAAGTCCAATCCGGGTTTTATTTTCTGCTTTTTTACTATTTCTGAGAGTCTTCTTCTAATTTTATTTCTTTCTACCGCTTTTTTGGAAACTTTTTGACTAACAACAAACCCAAACCGACTATATTCAAGACTGGTTTTTAAGACTTTTAGTATAAAGGAAGGGCTTTTGAAGCTTGCCCCTTTCTTAAAAATTAATTCAAAATCCTTCTTTTTCTTTATTCTGTTTATTTTGGGCAACATAAAAACGCGGAAGTATTATATGGCAATTTTTTTCCTGCCCTTTCTCCTTCTCCTTTGAAGAACTTGTTTTCCTGTTTTAGTTTTTTTTCTTCTCAAAAAACCATGTGTATTGGCTCTTTTTTTCTTTTTGGGCTTATATGTAAAGCTCATTGTAGTAATAAAGAATTTAAGTATAATATAACTATATATCTCACAGTATATCCTAAAAAAATGCAAATTACAAGCTCAAATATATTGTGCGTCTAGATTAAAATTACCGACACAAGTTATCCACAGTTTAATAACAACCTATTTTTTTCCCCTTAAAATTTGACAAGCTGTGAATAAAAAGGAAAAATATAGTATTACCTAACCATTTTCTCCCTATGAACAATTTAGAGCTTTGGCAATCTGTTTTGGCCCAAATGCAATTTCATATTTCTAGAGCCAATTTTGCCACTTGGTTTCAAAATACAGAAATTGCTTCAAGAGATAACGAAAAAATAATAATCTCTGTGCCAAATGCTTTTTCTAAAGAGTGGCTTAGCAATAAGTATAATAAACCTATTCTAAAAATCCTTAGGGAAATAGATGAATCTATAAAAGATTTGGATTTTGTGATTAAGCCACAACAAACAAAGTCCGAACAAGCCAAAACCATAGAAGAAAATGAAAAAGCTGAAGAAACTCAATTAAGATTCGACGAATTTAAAATAAACAAAGATACTAACTTGAATCCGCGCTATACTTTTGAAAATTTTGTCGTAGGATCATTTAACGAGCTTGCCCATGCAGCGGCTCTGGCTGTGGCAGACAACCCTGGCCTGACTTATAACCCTTTGTTTGTCTATGGAGGAACTGGTTTAGGAAAAACACACTTAATACAGGCTATTGGGAATAAAATATGTGAAGACTCAAAGAAAAAGAAAGTAAAATATATTTCTTCTGAGAAATTAGTATCCAGCATAGTTACAGCCATAAGAACCAATAGCATGGAAGCGTTTAAAGCGAGTCTAGCCCCCATAGATGTTCTTATTCTAGATGACATACAGTTTATAGCAGGTAAAATAAAGAGCCAGGAAGAATTTTTCCATGTTTTTAACTCTTTGTATGAAAAAAATAAACAGATAGTGTTGTCATCTGACAGACCTCCAAACGCCATAGCAGAGCTTGAAGATAGGCTCAAATCACGCTTTGAAGGAGGCATGATAGCCGATGTAAGCCTGCCGGATTACGAGACTAGACTGGTTATTTTGAAAACCAAGCTTCAAGAAAAAAATGCCGACTTACCAGAAGAAGTTTTAGACTACATAGCAGCCAACGTGAAAAAGAATGTTAGAGAATTGGAAGGAGCCTTAAATAAACTTCTTATATATAGTAAAATAAACCAATCCTTAGATTTAGAAACCGTCAAAAAACTGTTGAAAGGATTTGTTTTTTCGCCATTCGATGTGGCAAATTACAAAAAAATAATAGAAACAGTAGCTAAATTCTATAATTTAGAGGAAAAAAATTTATTTGACCCAACTAGGCGCAAGGAAATTGTAAAACCTAGACAAATTGCAATGTTTTTATTGAGAAGAGAGTTAAAATATTCTTTTCCCGCTATTGCTAGAAAATTTGGAGGCAAAGACCACACAACTGCTATTTATGCCTATAAAAAAATCCTTCAAGAAAATGAAGAAAATAACAAATTAACCGAAGAAATCAATTTAATTAAACAGAGGATATATAGTGGATAAATAGTTACAATAATTGTGTCAGACAGTGTAGTAAAAAAGCGACACTGAAAACAGACAAAGCACACCACCATAGAATTCATTACTTTTCCACAAAATTCACACAGAAAAAATCCCGACTAAAATTTAAAGATTAAGACTATTTATTTTTTTAAAAACGTAAAAAAGTTCAGCACTAATAATAACAATTTAATTAATAACTAATTATATATATTTAATTAGATTGTCATAATTTCATGAAAGTAGAAATATTAAAAGAAAACTTAAAAAGCGGGTTGAGCATTGTTGAGAAGATAGTTGGGAGAAATCTTTCTTTACCTATCTTGGACAATGTTTTAATTAACACAGAAGAGAGCTTTTTAAGTTTAAGCTCTACAGATTTGGAAACGGCTATAAAATTATGGATATTAACCAAAATTGTAAAAAAGGGAAAAGTTGTTGTCCCTGCTAAATTTTTCTCGACACTTGTTTCTTCTTTACCAAACGACAAAATTGTTTTAGAGGAAAAAGAACAAAGCCTTTTTGTTGAATGTAAAAATTTTAAAAACCAAATACAAGGTTTTAATCCCGAAGAGTTTCCTCTGATTCCAGAGTTCAAAGATGCAGATTTTTTAGAGGTGGACAATAAAAAGCTTTGTCAGGGTTTATCTCAGATTGTAGACATAGCTTCACCTTCTCAATCCAGGCCTGAAATATCTGGAATATATTTTACATTCTCAAAAAACATAATAAAGATAGTTGCCACAGATAGCTTTCGCCTCGCAGAAAAAAGTATTACCTTAGAAAAACCAGTAAAAAAAGACATCTCGTTTATTTTGCCACAAAAACCTGCCAGGGAAATAATAAATATATTAAACGAAAAAGAAGGTAAGGCAAAAATTTACTTTTCCACAAACCAAGCTATGTTTGAACTTCCTATGAGAGATGGTTCTCATCCTGAAGCTCAAATAATCTCCAGGTTAATTGAGGGAGAATATCCTAATTACGAAGAGATTATACCAAAAAAATTTAAAACACATATTGTTCTTAAAAGAGATGAATTTTTAAGCCAAATCAAGATAGCTTCTCTTTTTTCGGGAAAAATAAATGAAATAAAAATTACTGTTGACCCTGAAAAGAAAAAAGTGGAAATTTTTGCTAAAGATCCTGACATAGGAGAAAGCAAATCCGACATTTTAGGAAAAGTAGAAGGAGAAGAGATAGAAGCTTCGTTTAATCACAAATTTTTAATAGATGGGTTGAATAATATTAAAAGCTCTGAGGTAGCATTTGATATGAGTAAAGAAGATGGAGCTTGCGTGCTAAAACCTGTCGGAGATATAAGTTATATTTATGTGGTAATGCCTATTAGAGGTACATAAAAAAAGAGTTTTTAACAAACCAAAAACCCGCGTTCTACGCGGGTTTTTGGTTTGTGTTGGCTAAGGATTAGAGGCAGTGTTATCTATAGTCTCTCCGGGGCTAGATGCACTAGTTTGCTGGTTGTTGTTTAATAGCTCTGCATATTTGCCACTTCGTATAAGCCAATTATTTATGCCTATCTGCCACAAAGGATATTGGGGGTCGCTGGAAGCGTTTTGAGGCTGAGGCCCAAGAGGGTTATTTCTATCCACATAATATAAAATTGTATTTATATCTTCAGCGGGCAATTGTCCCATAAGGGCGGGAGATCTCCCTGTTATAGGATTAGGAGGTGTAAAATTCTCTACGGAATGAGAGCTGACAATTTTTTGCATAACTTTATTCCACATAGGAGCTGCTATACCAACTCCTTCGTCTTTGGTTGGAGTGTTATTGTTGTTACCAGTCCAAACTCCTACCACAGCAAAAGGGGTGTATCCCATTGTCCAGCCGTCTTTGAAACTTTGAGTTGTACCTGTTTTGGCGGCCACTTGATACCCTGGCAAATAAAGGGGCGAATTATATCCGAAGATAGGGGCTCTATTATTATTATCAGATAAAATGTTATTCATTTCCCTAGCAACTTGAGTGTCTAAAACTTTTAATGGGCTTGGATGATTTTCTTCAATCACATTTCCTTCAGAGTCCTCTATTTTTAGAATACTGACAGGGGGAACGTAATTTCCTTCTGTGGCAAAGACTCCATAAGCAGAAGCCATCTCAAGAAGGTTTACATCGCCTCCACCTAAAACCAAAGATAATCCATAATTGTTTACATCAGTTAAAGTGGTTATACCAAAATCCTTCGCAGTTTTTAAAGAGTCTGGTATACCAGCCAGGTAAAGTACTTTTACAGCTGGAATATTTAAGGAGCAACCCAAAGCTTCTTTTAATGGTACTGCTCCCCTGTTTCTTCCATCATAGTCCTGGGGGTGGTAGCAGGCCAAACCATAGGAATCAGTGTTCTGATTTCCGCTGGGGTCACAATTTGGGTTAAACTCTGTTGTTGTATCCCAAACAACTGTATTTGGAGTATAGCCCTTCTTTAATGCAGTCGCATATACAAATGGTTTGAAAGACGATCCTGGCTGTCTTTGACCCATAGTAGCTACATCATATTTTGGGTCAAACAAACAATTTCCAGGCCCTTTTTCATCGCATCCCTCAGGATATGGTTTTGCAAAGTAGTCTTTTGACCCCATTAAAGCCAAAATTTGCCCTGTTTTGGGGTCTATTACAACTATGGCGGTGTTATTTGAGTTCTTGACCTTATTTGCTTCGTCGCTGTCTTTTACGACTTGCTCTGTATACTGTTGCAAATCATAGTCCAAACTGGTGTAAACTTTCAGGCCTTTTTCTTTTAAATAATCTTCGCCATATTTATTGTCTAAATATTTTTTAACATATAAAACAAAATCAGGAGCTTTTATAGATTGTGTTCTTTCGGCAAAAACAAGCTTTTCGTTTTTAGCTTCGTCTAATTGCTGATCTGTTATGTATCCTTGTTCTCTCATTTTGTTTAAAACAACATCTTTTCTTTGTAGTAACTCTGCTTTATGGGGGCCGTATGGGGAATAATAAGTTGTAGAAGGGAGGATTGCGGTAAGAAGAGCTGACTCTGCAACAGTTAAGTCAGATGCAGGTTTGTTAAAATAAGTTTGTGCAGCCGCCTCAGCTCCATAAGCGTTTTCTCCAAAAGGAACCGCGTTTAGGTACCAGTCAAAAATTTGGTCTTTTGAATATTTTTCTTCAAGCTCTATGCTCAAAACAGCCTCCCTTATTTTTCTGCCTATGCTTTTTTGGTTGGTTAAATAAACAGATTTTATTAATTGTTGAGTTATTGTGGATCCGCCCTGGCTTTTTGAGCCGGACATAATATCAACTAAAATAGCCCTAAGTATTCCCTGTATATCAATTCCTCCGTGCTCATAAAACCTTGCATCTTCATCAGCTATAACAGCGTGTTTTAAGTTGTCTGAGATTTTTTCAAAAGAAACAATTTCCCTTTTTTCTTCGCCATATATATCATACAAAAGAGTTTTTCCTGTTCGGTCATATATTTTTGTGGATTGTATAAAGCGCGCCTCAGTAAATTTTTCTGGGCGAGGCAAATCATAAGTATAATAAATAAATAACAGTAGAAGCAAAAAACATCCCGCCAAAAATAAAAAAGCCAGATATTTACCGACAGTTAATGCGAGCTTGCGCTTATCTCCTTTCAACGTTTTTTTGAATGATTCTAAAAAAGGTATTTTCATTGGTTATTTATTAATTTTAGGTCGTTTGTTAATTTTAATAGCAAAACACCATAAAAAGCAAGAGCTGGCCCAATAAAAATGGAAAACAAAAAATCCGCTGAATAGCGGATTTTTTGCTGCTTAACTATTTATTCTTCTTCTGTTTCCATATCATCGTCATCTTCTTCCTCTTCGTCAGTTCCCACTTCTTCTTCATCTTCTTCTGCTTCATCGTCATCATCGATATTGTCGTTGTCGAAGTCATCGTCTGAATTTATAAACCTGGTTAAAAATTCGTCTTGCATTTTTTTTGGCTTAACATTTTTATAAACACAGTTGTCACCTGGGTTTATAGAATAAAGTTAAGCTTATTTATATTCAATTGTCCTTATTATATTTTTTAAAAAATTATTGTCAATACTCACTTTTCCACATCTCAATAAGCCTTGAAAGAAGCACATAGTGCCACACCCAAAGCATCATATGCATCGTCCTTTTTTCTGTTGTTTTTTTTAAGGTCAAAACTTTTTAAATCCAACATTTCTTCAATCATTTTTTGAACTTGTTTTTTTTCAGCTCTGCCGTAACCAGCTATGGCCATTTTTACCTGTAAAGGTGTAAATTCCATTACAGGTATTTTTTTATTTGCAGCAGCTAATAATATAACTCCTTTTGTTTGGCTGACAGGCATAACGGTTTTTAAATTTTTAAAAAAGAAGAGCGTTTCTATAGACATTACATCCGGCTTATGGGTTTCAATAAGGTTTAAAACATTCTTATGTATGTGTTTTAATTTTTCTCCTGTTGTGGCAAATTTGTTTGTTATAATACATCCAAAATCTAAAACCTCAAGACTTTTGTCCGTATTTTTTTTAAGCACAGAATATCCCACAATTACAGACCCCGGATCAATCCCTATAATAATCATATTACAAATTATACCACAAAAAATCCCGCTCGAGCGGGATTTTTTTGGTTTAGTTTTTGAGATTACTATAGACGTTGTTTACTGCGTCGTTTTCGTCCAGTGCTTCAAAGAGTTCTTGAGCCTGTTCTTTTTCCCTGTCGGTGACTGCAACTTCTTCCTTGGCAACAAAGCTTAAAGATGCAGATTCTATTTTATATTGTTTTTCTTCTAAATTTCTTTTTACATTATCTAGGTCTTCGGGTTTTGTGTAAACATAAATTTCTCCTTGGCCCCATTGTATGTCATCTGCTCCTGCATCTATCGCGACCATTTCAAATTCTTCCTTATTTATATTATTTTCTCCATTACTAATAACAATGTCCCCTTTTCTTTCAAACATCCATTTTACAGCCCCTTCACCAGCCAATTTTCCATTATGTTGATTTAACGTCACTTTTACTTCACTTAAGGTTCTGTTTGAGTTGTCTGTTATGCCTTCCATTATTAAAGCAATTCCTCCCGGGCCAAACCCCTCATAAATAACTTCTTCTAAATTCTCACCAGCCAGCTCTCCTGTACCTTTTTTAATAGCCCTATCAATATTTTCTTTTGGCATATCAAAACTTTTAGCTTGATCTATGGCAGCTTTAAGTTTTGAATTTTTATTTGGGTCTCCTCCATCTTTTGCCGCAATGGTGATTAACCGGCCCATTTTAGAAAAGATTTTACCTTTTTTTGCAGCATTGGCCATTTTTGTGGCCATAACTGTTTTTGCATGCGAATGTCCTGACATGGTTAGTTTTTTATAAGTTTAAATTTTAATATGAGTATTCCTACGGCAGAAATTATAGTTATAAGCAGGGCTGTAAAAAACAAAAACCAAGGGTTAAGGTTTTTTACGTCTTCTTGGTTTAAATTAATACCCTGGCTTATATCTGCAAGTCCAGCCTCAACATTATTATTCTTAACAGAATTTTCTGTTTTTGGCAAGTCTTTTTTTGAAGAATCGGTCTCTTTAAGTGGGTATATTTGTCCCAGTTTTGCTTTTTCAAAAGACAAAGAATTTACAGTTTCTTTGTTAGGATTTTTTAAAATAACAGTGTCCGCGTCATTATTTAGCATGATCTTTGTTTCAGGTCTTTTAAAAGTTAAAAACCCAAAGGCAGAAATTAATGTATTTGATGGTATTGAAAACACTTTTACGGTTCCATTTGTATCTTCTAGTGTCCAGCCAGATAAATCCACATCAACAGTATTTGAGTTATAAAGTTTTATCCATTCATCGGTTTCATCGGCCCCTTCAGGATTGGGTAAGATTTCATTTATTAAAACTCCACTGGGATATAAAATAGGCTTCACGGGCTCATCAGGGCTTAAATTTGGCTCTGGAGAAGGAGTTTGGTTTGGTATGGCGCTAGTATCAGTCTCAGAATTTTCTGCACCTGGGGACCCCCCTGGATTTTGGCTGGTTTGCCAGCCCGCATCGCTACGCCCGCCGCCATGACTGCCGTCAGGCTGTCGGGCTGGCGAAGCGTTGCTGGCGGGCCATAAATTATTATCTACCCTTTCCATAGTTTGTTTTGTGGCGTTGTCTCCAAAAATCCATCCTTGGTAAAAATCTGCTTCGTCAATAATATTATTTGCTGTATCATACAGCCATAAATCTTGTCCCGAGTTGCTCAAAGAACCTGTATAAATTTGATTAGCCTTAATATCAAGCAGAGTGGTGTCGTCTGTTCTTTCCAATAAATAAAATCCGCCGGCAGGAATTGTGCCAGATAATTTTATAACAATTTTTTCATCTGCTGTCTGCAATGTCCAGCCGGTTAAATCAATAGAATTTGAGGTGTTGTTTTTTAATTCCATCCATTCGTCGTTTGCCGAATTAATAGTCCCCATCCAGGCTACTTCGTTTATAACCACGTCAAACATATTTACTGCAAAAACATGTATTGGTAAAAACAAAAACAAAAATAAAACAAATAAAAACTTTTTCATAAATGGATTATTGTATTTTAATATAAAAAAGGTATAAATAGAAATACAATATATTTAAACAAAGAACATGAGCCGAAAAATTTTATTTTTAGTAATATTCACTGTTTTAGGACTAATATCCTTTCAAATTATTTTAAGCCCTATTGTAGGGTCTGGGCAAAGTTTTACTTTATTCGAATTTTTGGGACCCATAGGAGGGATGTTTTTAGGACCTATTTTTGGTGTTATTTCCGCTCTTTTTGTCAGAGGGTTAAATGTGATTATTTTTCATCAAACATTAGATGCTCTGACAATAATCAGATTTTTACCGGCTATGTTAGCAGCAGCTTATTTCGGGTTGAAAACAAAAAAAACAGTAATTATATTTCCTGTTTGCATAGCCTTGTTTTTGTTAAATCCTATTGGCAGGCAGGCGTGGGCGTATTCTTTAATATGGCTGATACCGTTTTTTGCAACATTGGGTAAAAAGAGATTGATTTTAAACAGCCTGGGGGCCACTTTTACTGCGCACGCTGTCGGCTCTGTTATTTTTCTTTATACATTTGGGCTGACTCCTGCTGTATGGGTATCTTTAATCCCCGTTGTTTTTATAGAGAGAGGAGTCTTTACGATAGGAATTTGGGGAAGTTGCTTGGCTTTTAACTTTGTTTTAGACAAAATTACAAACCTTAAATTTGCTTCTTCTCTCAAACCATTAGTAAACACAGAACTTTTGCCAAAATATGCTGGTAAAAGCAATTAAAACAAGACCTTTTATCCCTCCAAAAGATGATTTACTTTCAGGTTTAACTGAAAGCTTTTTTGGTTTTGATTTGAAAGAAAACTCCATAATAGCTGTAACTTCAAAAGTTGTTTCTATCTGGCAGGGAAGGTGCTTGAAAGTAGACGGGAAAATAAATAAAGACGAGCTTATAAAAAAAGAAGCTGATTTGTATTTGGAAAGAGAGGAAACGCCTGAAAATTATGCAATGCTTACCGTCAAAGACAATATTTTAATTCCGACAGCCGGCATAGACGAAAGCAATGCAAAAGGATATTTTATATTGTGGCCGGAAAAGCCTTATTTAGCCGCCAAAAAACTGCACGAATTTTTTTTAGAGAAATATAATATAAAAAATTTAGGTATTATTATCACAGACAGTCATTGTACTCCTCTCAGAACGGGAACTATGGGCATGAGCATTGCGTATTACGGATTTTATCCTTTAAGAGATTATAGAAATAAGAAAGATATTTTTGGAAGAGAGTTAAAAATGTCGCAACTAAATTTGGTGGACTCTTTGGCCGTATTAGCAGTTTTGAATATGGGAGAAGGAAAAGAGCAAACACCAATTGCGGTTATTGAAGATGTGGGGGACATAAAATTTGGTAAATTTGATTTTTTAAAAACCAACCCTTTAAACATAAAAATAAAAGATGATATTTACTGGCCTTTGCTAAAAGGTGTAAAATGGAAAAGAGGTAATAAAAAATAATATGAATATAGAGCCTATAATATTTTCAATACTGACTTTCTTCTCCACTTTCTTTGGCGGGATTTTTGCCATAAAAAATAAGAAAAGAATCCATTATGTAATGGCATTTGCAGCTGGAGTTTTGCTTGGTGTCGTAAGTTTTGATATTTTTCCTGAAATTATTGAACAGGTTAAAGTTTATAATATAAATTCTACAGAGGTTATGGGGGCTTTGGTGGTAGGGTTTTTACTTTTCCATATTTTAGAAAAAAGCATTTTAATTCATCATTGTCATGAAGAGGATTGCCATATTCACAAACACCCGCATGTTGGAGTTTTGTCTGCCCTGGCGTTGGCGGGGCATAGTTTTATGGACGGAATCGGTATTGGTCTAGGGTTTCAAGTAAATGCAGCTACAGGAATTTTGGTGGCAATTGCTGTTCTTTCTCATGATTTTACTGATGGGATAAATACAGTGACCTTAATGATTTCTCATAAAAATTCAGATAAAAAAGCCAAGGCTTTTTTATATCTAGATGCCATAGCTCCTGTGCTGGGCGCTATCTCAACTTTGTTTTTTACTGTTTCACCTCACTTTTTGGTTTTGTATTTGGGATTTTTTGCAGGATTTCTATTATATATAGGCGCTTCAGATATTTTGCCCGAAGCTCATTCAGAACACAGCTCTTACAAACTGATAGGTCTTACAGCGCTTGGAACATTTCTTATATTTATTATTACGCAAATTGTTTAGCTAAAATAAAAAACGGCTCACACCTGCCTACCGTCAGGCAGGCGTCGTGTGAGCCGAGGAAGATGCCTCTAGATGAGTTGGTTTTGGGAGCTTGGAGGTTGTATGCCGAGATGCTCATAGGCAAGGCGGGAGGCGACTCGACCCCTGGGAGTACGTTCTAAAAAGCCCATTTGCATTAAATAAGGTTCATACATATCTAAAATAGTATCTTCTTCTTCCATGGCGGCCGCCGCCAGAGATTGTAGCCCGACTGGTCCCCCATCAAATTTTTCTATTAAAGCTAAGAGTATTTTTTTATCTCCAGGTTCCAATCCTTTTTGATCTACTTCTAAAAAATTAAGCGCGTGGTCTGCAATTTCTTTTGTTACTTTTCCATTCCCTTTTACCTCTGCAAAATCTCTTACTCTTCTTAATAGTCTATTAGCAACTCTTGGAGTAAAACGAGATCTGTTAGCAATTATTTTAAGTGCGTCAGGCTCTACTGTAATACCTAAAAGATCAGCTGATCTTTGTATTATTTTTCCCATATCCTCGTTTGAATAAAAGTTTAATTGAAAAGTGGCGCCAAAGCGATTTCTTAATGGAGCAGATAATAAGGCGGGTCTAGTGGTAGCCCCAATTAAAGTAAATTTAGGTAGTTTTAATTCCATAGTGCGCGCCATGGGGCCTTTGCCTAAAATTAAGTTTAATTTATAATCTTCCATTGCAGGGTAAATATATTCTTCCACGGTCCTACTCACCCTGTGTATTTCGTCTATAAATAAAATATCGCCTTCGTTTAAGTTTGTTAAGATTGCAGCTAAATCTCCCGCTCTTTCTATTGCTGGGCCTGCGGTAAGTTTTATTTCTTTGCCCATTTCCAGGGCTATCAAATTTGCTAAAGTAGTTTTTCCTAATCCAGAGTTTCCATAAAACAACAAATGATCAGGACTTTGACCTCTTTGCTTGGCAGCTGTTATAATTATCTTTATATTTTCCTTTATTTTATCTTGCCCAACATAATCAGACCATTTTTTAGGTCTTAAAGCAGAATCTAAAACTTCATCTTCTTTTTCTAGTTTTTTATCTAAAATGCTTGACATAAGCAGTATAAGGTGATATAATGGAAAATATTGAACTTTAATTAACTGAAGGTTAATTACAACTATAGTATACTATTAAACGTAGTATATAACGAACCGTATAAGCCAAACGGCTCTGGAGTTGGAGGTATTTATTTGGATTTGTCTCAGCTTCGGATAATCTTGCTCCGGCTCGATTATTCCTCAGACAAATCTTTCTTTATGTCCCAGACATAAAAATTACCTCCAACCCCAGAGCCGTTTTTATTTACTCGGCTTTTTGAATGGCAGATTGCACAGCCTCTACAGCTTCTTCTTCTTGTTCAACTTCCACTACCCTTTGAACTTCTTCCATAGTTGTGATTCCTAAAGCTACATCAATCAAGCCAGATTGGTACATGGTTACCATGCCTTTTTTTATGGCCAGCTCTCTTACAGCTGAAACAGGCGGGTTTGTCAGGATAAATTTTTCCATTTCAGAATCCACTAAAAATGCTTCAAACAACCCCTGTCTTCCTTTATATCCTGTAAAATTACAAAATTGACATCCTCCTTCTTTGGGTTTTATCAAATGCAATTTTTCTAAATTTGGAGCTTTAACAGTTTTTGGCAGATATTTTAAACCTTTTTTTATAACAGCCATTTCATCTGCAGTAGCTTTCGCGGGGATAGAGCATTTTTTACAAACTTTTCTTACCAGCCTTTGTGCCACAGCCATTTTCAAAGCTGGCGCTATAGATGAGGCATCGGCTCCTAAGTCTACAAGCCTTGGGATGGTCCCAGCTGCGTCATTGGTGTGTAATGTACTTAGTACCAAGTGCCCCGTTAAGGCAGCTTGTAGGCCTATTTTAGCGGTCTCTAAATCTCTAATTTCTCCCACTAGTATTACGTCTGGGTCCTGCCTAACAATAGATCTTAATCCATCTGAAAAAGTATAGCCTTTTTCTGGGGCCACTTGAGTTTGGGAAACTCCGTTTAGATGATATTCTATAGGGTCTTCTATTGTAATTATCTTAATTTCAGGATCTTGTATCTTTTTTAAGAAAGCATAAAGAGTAGTTGTTTTACCAGACCCTGTAGGCCCTGTAACAATTATCATACCGTTGGGCTTTTCAATCTCTTTTTTAAATATTTTAAATAAATCTTCTCTTAATCCCAATTCATCTAGTGCAATCAGGTTTTTAGGGTTTAAAATCCTCATAACAACAGATTCTCCGTATTCAGCTGGCAGGCTGGAAGTTCTAATTTCAATAAGCAAATCTTCCAGTTTTATGGAAAACCTGCCGTCTTGCGGTTTGTCTGTTATATTTAGTTTTAATCTTGAAAGAAGCTTTAGGCGGGACATTAAATGGTGGTATATTTCTTGTTCAAAAAAAACAACATCTTGCAAGATGCCGTCCAACCTAACTCTTAATCGAGCATTTTTTTCTTCCGGCTCTATATGTATATCGGAAGTGCCCAAAGAAATGGCTCCATAAAGTATAACATCTAGAAGCTCGGTAATGTTTTGGGCTAGGTAATCTGTTATTTTTTGTTTGTACCCTGCAATATCTTTTACATCTTTATTAGACTCCTCTATTATTTTTGGAGAAATAGTTACTAGCCCTAATAATTTTTTGTTTTCCTCCATTTCAAAAAGCTTAAGATGTTTTATAAATGTTGTCTGTTATTTCTTTTAAGTCTGCACCCTTTTTCATCAGACTTCCTGCAATCTCAAATATATCTGCTGTTATTTTATTTTTAAAATTATCGGTGTGTATAACAATTCCAGATAATACGCACCGAGCAATATCTTTTTTTATTTTATCTTCTCCTCCGCTTTTTATAATTTCAATAATTGTTTCTGAAAGAGAAGATTCCCCTATTGCGTTTATCTTACCAAATTTTTTGTTTTCTGGCTCGCCCGTTTCTGCACTGTCGATATTTAAGACCGGGGAATCTAATAAAAATCCAAAAGAATTCAATTTATTTTTCAACTGATCAGAATAATCTTTTATTCCCAAAGTTACCACTAAGTCTGGTTTTGTTTCAGAAAAATAAAAAGAAATGTCATCTTTTTTTACGTTTCCACTTTCCAGTGTTAAAAATATTTTTACAGCCTCATCGTTTTTCTCATAATAAATTTGGGAAATATCTGCAATCCTGTTTGGAACCGAGATTACGAAGTTTTTTGGGTAAGAAATAAAATCCAAAGAGGGAGCCAAAAACTTTAGGTTTTCAGGTATGGTTTCTATTATTAAGTTTACATTTTTGCCTAATTCTTTTAAAGTATAAAAAAGCGCCAATGCAGAAGTTATGGCTTCTGGTACTTGGGAAGGAATGAGGCAAATATTTTTTGAGTCGCTTATAATTTGTTGGGCCTCGCCCGTAGGGCTATGGCCGAGGGTTTCTTGAATGTTTTCCATGGCTTTGAATAATTACTACACACTAAACGAATTTTTTAAATAAGTCAATGTTAATAAAATACACTACAAACAATCTTAAACAAACACAAGAAATTGGGAAGGAATTAGCCTCAGAAATTTTAAATTATAAGAATAATAATTCAGCTATTGTTGTGGGATTGTCAGGAAATTTAGGGGCTGGTAAAACAACTTTTTTGCAAGGGTTTGCAAAGGGTTTGGGAATAAAAGAAAAAATATTAAGCCCCACTTTTGTGATTCAAAAAAGATTTTCTGTTAAAAAGAAAAATTTTATAAATTTTTATCACATAGATTGTTATAGATTAAAAAGTTTTAAAGACATCTTAGAATTAGATTATAAAGAAATTATTAAAAATCCCAAAAATATTATAGCCATAGAGTGGCCAGAAAAAATGAGAAAACTTCTTCCTAAAAACACAATTTTAATTAAGTTTAAATATACCAATAAAAACAATCGCGAAATAAGCCTTAAAATGTGATATAATAAGTAATGGAAAACAGATTAATAATTATAGATTCAAATGCTCTTTTACACAGAGCTTTTCACGCATTGCCTCCTTTAGCAAATAGCTCAGGACAAGAAACAGGAGCTGTGTATGGTTTTTTACTGACATTGTTTAAAGCCATAAAGGACTTAAATCCTGGATATATTGTTGCTTGTTTTGATACAAAGGCCAAAACTTTTAGGCATGAACAATTCAAAGAGTATAAAGCTCAAAGACCAGTAACGCCTTCTGGCATAATATCTCAAATACCAATCACAAAAGATGTTTTAAAAGTATTTGGTATACCGGTTTTTGCAAAGGACGGTTTTGAGGCAGATGACTTGATTGCTACAATTTGCAGTCTAACCCAAAAGCAAAATAAAGATTCAGAAATTTATATTTTGACTGGCGACCTTGATAATTTACAACTGGTAAACAAAAATATAAAAGTTTATACGCTGGGCAAGGGTATCAAAGACACTGTGATATATGATATAAATAAGGTAGAAGAAAGATTTGGCGTAAAGCCCGAGCAGATGGTAGACTTTAAGGCTCTGACTGGAGATCCTTCAGACAATATACCTGGCGTAGAGGGGATAGGTAAAAAAACAGCAGCGGAAATAATACAAAAATACGGAACAGTAAAAAATCTTTATGAAGAGCTCTCTACAGACACAGCGGTTTTAAAGCCTAAAGTAAAAGACGCTTTGAAGCAAAACAAGGAAACAGCTATGATGTCCCTTAGCCTGGTCCAAATGAAAAATGATGTGGATATTGATTTTAAAGTGGAGGCTTGTAAATTCGGAAAATTTGATAAAATAGAAGTAGAAGATATTTTTAAAAAATTAGATTTTAATTCTTTAATAAATAGAATTCCATAAAAATGTCCAAACTTACAACAAAAGTTACATTACCCATTATACTTGTAGGATTGTTTTCTATATCTGTTTTTGTGGCGTTAAATTATAATCAGCTGGGAGTAGGATTTTATGTTGTGCTGTTCCTTTTGACTATTTATATTTTTTCTTTTGGGTTTGCTATTGGGCAGAGTTTTTCGTCCCCAGTTGCCAGATTATTGGAGAAAGCAAAAGAGCTAAGCAAGGGAAATCTCTCAAGCAGGGTTTTTTTAGAAACCAAAGATGAGCTTTCAGAGTTGGCAAATGTTTTTAATAAAATAGCCGAAGAACTGGAAGAAAGTCATATAGACGAGCAAATGATAGAAAAATCAACAGACATAAAGACTAGAGCTCGCACACAAGTTCTAGAGGAAACGATAGGCGCGTTGGAAAGCAAGGTAAAAAACAGGACAGCAGAGCTGGAAAAGTTTTTGGGCGAATCAAAAATATTTCAGGATAGAATGAAAGAAAAAGAGGTGGAGATAATACAGCTTAAATCAGAATTAGAAGCGTTGAAGGCAAAGGAGCCAAAACCCAAAATCAGGAAAATAGCTAAAAAGAAAATAAAATAATATGCCAGAGCTTCCCGAAGTAGAAACAACAGTGAGAGGTTTAAATAAAAAGGTCCTTAACAGGGCCTTTGTTGATGTTTGGTCAGACTGGCAAAAAATTGTTAAGAAGCCCGAAGATTTTAAAGAGTTTAAAAGACTGATAAAAAACCTGCCTGCCGGCAGGCAGGTAAAAAAAATTTGGCGCAGAGCAAAAAACATTATAATTGATTTGTCGGATGGTTATTCCCTTTTAATCCATCAAAAAATGACAGGGCATATGTTGGTTGGAAAATGGCGTAAAGCCGGCAACACTTGGAAGCCTGAAAAAGAAGGTCCGTTAAATGACCCGTATAATCGCTTTATACATTTGATTTTCTTTTTAGATAACAAAGAAATGTTGGCTCTTTCGGATGCCAGGAAATTTGCTAAAGTTGAGCTGTGGCAAACAGATGAACTGCTAAATTCAAAGGAATTTAAAACATTGGGGCCAGAGCCCTTAGACAAAAATTTTACTTTTGATAAATTCAAAAAACTTTTTGACAGTAAGCGCGGAAAGGTTAAACAAGTTATAATGGATCCATATTTTATAGCTGGCATAGGGAATATATATTCTTCTGAAGCTTTGTGGTTGGCAAAAATCCATCCTGAAAAAAATATTGCAAAATTAAGTCTAAAAGAGTTAAAATCTTTATATCAGGCAATTAGAAAAGTTTTAGAGCTGGGAGTAGACCTTGGAGGAGAAAGTTTTTCTGACTACAGAAAGCCAGACGGCTCAAAAGGTGATTTTGACACAGAAAGAAAAGTATATAAAAGAGAGGGTCAAAAATGCCACAGGTGTGGTGCAAAAATTAAAAGAATTAAAGTAGCTCAGCGAAGTGCATTTTATTGTCCACATTGCCAAAAAATATAGAATACAATGATTTATTTCATTTACGGAGAAGACTCTTACAGGTCAAAGCAAAAATTACAAGATATAATAGAAGGCTACAAACAAGTTCATAAATCTGGGTTGAATTTGGTTTACGCTGATTTGAAAGAAAACAAACTTAAAGATATTTTAGACGGTTTTAAAGTCGTGTCTATGTTTGCTGAAAAAAAATTGGTAGTTTTAAAAAACGTTTTTTTGAATATAAAAATTCAAGAAGAATTTTTAAAGGAAATTAAAAATATTGAAAATATAAACGATATTATTGTTGTTTATGAAGATGGGGCTGTGGACCAAAGGACCAAGCTTTTCAAAAGTTTCCAAAAAAGCGCCAAGTGTCAGGAGTTTAAATACCTCTCCCCTGCTCTAACAAAAAAATGGGTAGAAGTTGAATTTTCAAAAAATAAAGCAAAAATAAATTTTGATGCCCAAGATCTTCTTTTAGGTTTTGTAGGAAATAATCTTTGGCAAATGGAAAATGAGATTAAAAAATTATCAAATTATAAAAAAGAAAGTGCCGTAACCAAGCAGGACGTAGAAAATCTTATTAAACCTAATATTGAAAATGATATTTTTAAAACTATAGACGCCATGGTTTCAAAAGATAAAAAACTAGCCATTTCGCTTTTGCACAAGCATTTAGATAATGGTGATAACAGTCTTTATTTATTATCTATGATAGCTTACCAGTTTAGAAATTTTTTAGTAATAAAGCAGTTAATAGATTCTGGCGCGCCATATGCCCTTATAGCCCAGAAAAGCGGGCTACACCCATTTGTGGTCAAAAAAAGTTATTACCTTTGTAACCAATTTGAACTTTCTCGGCTAAAAAAAATCTATCAGAAGATTTTTCAGATAGACTCAGACATCAAAACAGGTAAAGTGGATGCAGAGCTGGCCTTAGATATGTTGGTAGCTGAAATATAAAAAATCCCGCTTATGCGGGATTTTTTTTGCCTGCCTGCGCAGGAAGGTCTATTAATTTTGTGAGGCGGGATTTTCTGCGGTCTGCATTATTCTTTTTTATCACTCCTACTTTAGCCGCCTTGTCTAACGCTTTATAAATATCGGGCAATATTTTTTTTGCCTCGTCATTTTGATTTTTGGAAACCAAGGCTTTTGCCTTTTTGACAAGGATTTTTATATTGTCTTTATACACAACATTCCGCTCATTTCTGGTAACGGATTGTCTTATAGCTTTTTTAGCTGATTTTGTTATAGCCATTTTATATATTTTATTAATGTCTGGCCCGAAGTGTTGTTGTACGGTTTCGCTGTTTCACAACCTTATGCCATAGTGTTTTTCTATAATAATAACATAATATCATATAATAGTAGTTTTTGCAATAGCCTGTACCTGGGCTTCAAATTGACGTCTTTTTTGGCAAATGGTAAAATTAACAAAACTAAAAAATTTAATATAAAAATAAAATTATGGCAGAAACTCTTAGACCACGAGAAGATGTAGTACAAGAACATTCTTCTTTGCCAGGGCCTGGGTCTGGTGAAAATAATGCTCCAAAAGTAGCCCCTGAAGATCCTGCAAAAGTGCAAGCGCAAATTAAGGGGTTGAAGGCGAGCTTAGCTGAAGGAACAGACACTTTTGTTACTGGTCTGAAAGGAGCTGATGTTGGGGAAATTTTAAATAAAGACACAATCGCCGCAGAGAACAAAGTAAAAGCAGAAGCAGGTTTAGATGAAACAGTAAATAAGATTATAGCAAACCAGGAAAAACAAAGAGCCATTCAAGAGTCGACCAGAAAAATTGCAGATAATATAGCAAAAGCAGAAGCTGAGAAGGTAAGAAGACAGGCCGAAGCAGTTCAGCAAGAACAACAAAGATTAGCGCAACAAGCAGAGGCTGACAGATTAGCTGAAGAAGCTCGCGCAATGAAAGAAAATGTGGATAGGGCAAAGGAAAGGGCTGAGGTTGGTAAGGCTGTAGCCAAATCTGAAGCAGAAAAGCAACCAACACCAGTTGGAGTAGTCCAAGAGGAGTCTGATATTGCAAAAGCTATGAAGGAAGCAGACAAAAGAAATCGACAAACCGTTACTAATCCCGAGGTTGCACCTCAAAATAATTCAAATCCATTAAGGGATGAAATGATTCGGGCTGTAGAAAAAGCAAATAAGCCCAAAGCAGAAAAACAACCCGTTGCAATTGCAAATAAAGCTGAAACTCCTAACCAAGAAGTTCAACCTGACCAAGAAAAAAGTTTTGTAAGAAGAGCGGGAGAGTTTGCGCGTCCAGTAGTGGGAGGCGTAAAAAGCAGGGCAGAGGGTCTTGCCGAGGCTTATAAGATTGGGAAGGGTTGGGCAAAAGGATTTAGGGAATGGCGGACAGAGAGAGCTGAAAGGAGGGCGCAGGAAGCCAAAGAGGCAGAGCAAGTTGCTCAAAATGGTGCAAAAGCAGAACAAGCCGTCGTAGAAGGTAAAACTAATGCTGCTGAAAGTATTGATTTACATGATATACAAAAGCAACTAGAAGCTTTGAGAAGTGAGATGAAAAAAATAATAGGAGAAGGCTCAAAAGAAGACATTATTGAGGAAACGAGTGAGGCAAATGCAGAGATGTCGGAACTTTTGGAGGAAAGGCAAAGCCTGGCTGAAAAAGTTACAGGTAAAAATATAGCAGAAATAATGGTTACCGCAGAAAAAAGAGTAGCTGAAACTCTTGGTGATGGTATGTATAATACAAGAGAAGAGTATGTTAGAGCACATTTGTCTCGTGAGCAAAATGTGCTTACTATTGCAAAAGAAACAGATTTACTTAACACAGAATGGAAAAATTTGTCAGAATCTCAGCAGAAAAAATATGGTAATAATTTTGAGCTATTTAGAACAAAGACTTATCAGAAGGCTCAAAAGAACGGCTTTTCAGAAGATGAGTTTTATGGCCTTATGGCGGCTGGCTACAAGCCCCAAAGCTTAAAAAGGAAAGGATTTTTGAATATTGGCAGATCTATCTCAAACGTTCTTACTCTAAGGTTAGGGCGCTTTGGAAGATCTGAGAGAAGAATTGTTGGGCCAGACGGGAAAAAAGTTTGGATGAGAACTAAAGACTTTAATAAAATGGCTGAACTGGAAGGAAAGAAATTTAAAAATGGAATAGCAAATGAAGCTCAGAACCGGCTTGGAGAACAATGGGGAGCTGCAGTAAAAAACGAAACAGAAGACTCTTTAGAGAGAATTGCTAACGATAAAAATGCAGCGATAGAAAGAGCAAAAAGTCCTTTTGAACAAGGGAAAAAAGCAATGTTGGTTGAAATTCTAAGCGGTCTTAGTGAACAACTGGCAAATCCGAGTAAATTAAAATCAAGAGAAAAATCTTTTGGAGGAAAAATGGATTCTGAAATAAATGCATGGTCAATGTTTGAAGGTATAGGAGGGTTTGGAGACTTAAACGGAGACCCCAGAAAAAACGCTAGAATACTTAAAGATGGAGTTAGCGAACTTGGCGTGGGCGCAAAAGATACAAAAAATATGGCGGAAAAAGGCAGAAATAATTTTGTAAGTGAGATTGTAACTCTATTACTAAAACTTGCTAAAAACTTTTAATAATATATAAAAAATATGGTATATAAAATTTTGTTAAATAATAGCTTAAAGGATTTTGTAGAAAAACTTAATATAGATCAAGAGCAAAAAGAAGCCTTGGTTGCAAAAATTCCTCAGTTAGATAAAAAACAAAGAATAAAGTTATTAGCAAACCTTGGAGAGGTATATATGTTAAACAAGCAAGAAGAGGAGGTAGTAGAACAATTAAAGGGCAAGTGGCAAGAATAATATGGCAGAACCAGGAGGGCCAAAAAATAACCCCGAACCAGAGCCAACTTTAGATATAGAAACTCCTCCACCAGAAAACAGTGATCAGGGTGAACCAACAAATGCAGAAGGAAGAGTAGAAACAGCAATAGCAAAAGAAGAGTCTAAAGAAAAAAAATCTAAATGGTTAGATGGTGCTAAAAGTTATGCATGGAAAGGCGCAAAAGGCATAGGCCTTAGCGTGGGCGTGCTCTTTGGGCTTGCACTCAAAACGTTTTTTAAAACCGTAGAAGCCTCCGCTTTGGTATTGAAAGGGATGGCACAAAAACCCGATAAGCCAGGGGAATGGTTTAAATACGCAGGAGAAGCTTTTAAAAAAGACAAAAAAGAAAAATAAATAGCATAATGCAAGGCGATACCTTAAACAACATAACAAAAAAACAGCAAGAGCTCGCCAAGAGAATGATGGATTTGGCGGTAAGTAGAGTTTTTGAAACTCTGCATGCAAATCTACATAAGGATGAAAAAATAAAAATGGAAGAAGTTTTTGAATCTGGGTCCGATAAAGATAAAGAAAAGTTTGTTAAAAAATATATACCCGATTTTGAAGGAGCATACAAAAAAGAGCTAGAAAAACTTGGACAAAAATTAGGACAAGAAATACAGCAATAAAAAAACAACCTTATTCAGGTTGTTTTTTTTTGTTTGTTTTGGATATTAAATCTCTTAGTTCAGCTGCCCTTTCAAAGTCCAGGTTTTTGGCTGCCTCTTTCATTTCTTTTTCTAAAAGTTTTTTATCATGCACTGCCCAAAATTCTGAAGCTACGTCTTCCTTTTTTGAGAAACTCCAATCTCTAATGGCTTTTATAATGGCTGTTGGAGTAATACCATGTTCTTTGTTATAATCTTCTTGGATTTTTCTTCTTCTATTTATTTCAGCAATAGCAGACTGCATAGACTGGGTATTTTTATCAGCATACAAAATAATCCTGCCATTGGGGTGGCGGGCAGCTCTGCCCATGGTTTGTATTAAGGTGGTTTTGTTTCTTAAAAATCCTTCTTTATCAGCATCTAAAATAGCCACCAAAGATACTTCAGGCAAATCAATCCCCTCTCTCAGCAAATTAATTCCTACTAAAACATCATACTTGCCCTGTCTTAAATTTTTTAGAATTTCTGGGCGCTCCATTGTTTTCACTTCAGAATGCAAATATTGTGTTTTGATTTTTCTTTCTATTAAGTAGTCAGTTATCTCTTCGGCTAGTCTTTTAGTTAGAGTCAAAACAAGTACGCGCTGATTTTTATCAGTTTCTTTTTTTATTTCTTCCATTAAATCTTTTATTTGGTTTTCGGTTTTTCTTATTTCAATAGACGGTTCTAATAACCCCGTAGGCCTTATTATTTGTTCAACAATGTGTTTACCAGCCTTTTCTTTTTCATATTCAGCAGGAGTTGCTGAAACATAAATGGTTTGTTTTTGCCGGTCTTGAAATTCTTTAAAGTTTAGTGGCCTATTATCTACTGCTGAAGGCAGGCGGAATCCAAAATCAATCAAAGTTTCTTTTCTGATTTTATCTTGTATAGACATGGCCCTTATTTGAGAAATAGAAATATGAGACTCATCAATAAAAATAAGGGGCCCGCCCTGAGCGCCAGTCGAAGGGTTAAAGTGGCTAAAATAATCAACAAGAGAAAATGGAGCTTGCCCAGGTTTTCTAAATTCTAGGTGTCTTGAATAATTTTCTATGCCATGGCAAATGCCTGTTTCCTGTAGCATTTCTAAATCATAGTTTGTGCGCTGTTCTAGTCTTTCTGCTTCTAAAAGTTTGTTTTGTTTTTTTAGATCTTTAAGCCGCCCTTCTAATTCTAACCTAATATTGGCTAAAGCAATTTTTATTTTGTCTTGTGGAGCCACCCAAAAAGTAGCTGGGAAAAGCTGGTAGTTTTCATGGATGGGCTTATATATTGTTTTTAATCCAGGTTTTCCTAATGATATTTTATTTATTTTATCTCCCTCAAATTCAACTCGTAAAACTTGCTCTCCTGTTACCAAATAAACATCTATCACATCTCCCCTAGCGCGGAATGCGCCGGGCTTAAACTCAATATCGTTTCTTTTATACTGTAGGTTTGTTAGGCTTAAAATAAAATCTTTTCTTTTTATTTTTTGTCCGGCTTTAATTTCTAAAGAAACTTCTTGGTAATTTTTGGGGTCTCCAATGTTGTATATACAAGAAACAGAAGCCACTACAATTACATCTTTGCGGGATATTACGTCTTGCACAGCTGAATGTCGTAACCTATCTATCTCCTCGTTTATCTTTGCATCTTTTTCTATATAGGTGTCAGACTGGGGTATGTAAGCTTCGGGTTGATAATAATCATAATAAGAAACAAAGTAGTGAACGCCATTGTTGGGGAAGAATTCTTTAAACTCTTGATAAAGCTGGGCAGCTAAAGTCTTGTTAGGTGAAATAACTAAAGTAGGTTTTTGAATTTTTTGTATAACGTTTGCCAAAGAAAAGGTTTTTCCACTCCCTGTCACGCCTAAAAGCACCTGGTCTTTGACACCTGCTTTTAGGTTTTTTACCATCTCTACAATAGCTGTGGGCTGATCTCCTGTGGGTTTAAATTTTGATTTTAGTTCAAACTTCATCTATAATCACTTTAATGATATCTTATTTAGACGGGAAAATCATTCTTAAAAAGGATAAGTTTGTTATTATAGAGGTGGCGGGAGTGGGCTACAAGGTTTTTATGCCCCGTCAAATCCTTTTAACATTACCAGGAATAGGCCAAAACCTCAAGGTTTTTACATACCAAAATGTAAAAGAAGAGGCTTTAGATTTATACGGATTTTGCACTTATGAAGAATTGGAGTTTTTTGAAATTTTAAATGACATCAGAGGCGTGGGGCCAAAAGCTGCCTTGGAGATTTCTGTAGTGGGACCACTGGATAAAATAAAAGATAAAATTTTAAAACAAGACACAAATGTTTTTGCCGGCATACCGGGTATTGGGGCAAAACGTGCCTCTTCTATTATATTAGAGCTTACAGGCAAAATAATGACGAAGTCCGCCTCCGCTAAAGCTTCGGCGGACGAGGCAGAAAACGCCTTAGTTGCACTCGGCTTTACAAAGCAACAAGCAAAAGACGCATTATCTAATTTGCCTTCTGATATTAAAGATACCGAAGCTCGCATAAAACTCGCATTAAAAACCCTAGGAAAATAATTTACTGTCATTTGACAGTAGAAGTGACATGAGAAAATTAAACGAGAAAAATATTCGTAAAATAACAAAAATGGGAAAAGGCAGAACCGTGGGTATTACTCTGCCCATTGAGATTATTGAGAAGCTGGGGTGGAAGGAGCATCAGAAGGTTGTGGTAAAGCGGTCTGGCAAAAGGATAATAATAGAAGACTGGGAGAAGTAATAATTTTAATTTGACAGTAAGGTTTAGATGCTTATAATAAAACTATGTTAGATGATAAAGATATAAAAAAATTAACAGCTGTTCTTGCCACCAAGAAAGAGATGGATGCTTTTGCGGTTATGGTGCAGAAAGGATTTGATGAAACAGCAAAAAAAGCTGATATGGATTTAAAGTTTGACGGCATAGAGACCAGATTAAGCAGAGTCGAAAAAGATGTTGGAATAATAAAAGAGACAATGAAAAACATGGTTGCCGAAAATTATAAAAGGCGCATAGAAAAACTGGAGGACGAACTAAAAGAAATAAAAGGAACATTAGCCATGATTTTAAAATAAGTATGAATTTTAGCAGAAACATCATTACTATTAGTATTATTAACCTCTCTTAGAGAAGGAGCGTTTTTACGAATATAAAATAGAAAGCGCCTCTTCTCAAAAAGAGGTTTTTGTTTTTTAGGGTTCTTTTACAACGGAGCATTGGTATGGACGCATCTCAGGTATTGGACGTCTTTAACCAGGACCCTACGGGCATCTTGGCAAAAATTATTTCTAGCGGGAGCAGGGGGTCTGTTATTTTAGTAAATGGCATAAGCTGCACTGCCGTAAGAAATAACCTGAGAGGAGGAGCAATTGTATATGCTCCAGACCAAGTTTTTGAGTTAAAATGGGATTTAGCCCATGCAACTTGGTCCGCTTTAACTAGGTAGGCTGGCTTAAGGGCTGGCTTTTTTTTAAGAGAGTTCCGTGCTAAATTAGATTAATGACTTTTAAGGAAAAAATTAAAAAACTTATACCCAAGTGGATATTGGGAGCTTATCATTTTAAGCTGGCTTTGCTGGGAGCTTTTTTGTTTGGGTTTCCCGGGTTGAAAAAACACCTGCCTGCCGGCAGGCAGGTAAAAATTATTGGAGTTACAGGCACCAGCGGAAAATCCACAACAGTGGATATGATAACCCGTATTTTAGAAGAGTCTGGAGCGAAGGTGGCTTCCACTTCTACTGCACGTTTTAAGGTGGGAGATAAAGGATGGGAAAATAAGTATAAAATGACAATGCCCGGCCGGTTTGTTATACAAAGGTTTTTAAAACAAGCTCAAAATGCAAAATGCCAATATGTAGTTTTGGAGGTTACTTCAGAGGGCATAAAACAATTTCGCCATAAGTTTATAAATTTTGACGCAGTTGTTTTTACAAATCTGGGGCAAGAGCATTTGGAATCACATGGAGGGTTTGAAAATTATAGAAATGCAAAATTAAAATTATTTAAAGAAAATAAGAGCACGCACGTCATAAATGCAGATGATAAAAATGCAAAGTATTTTTTGGATATCCCAGCTGATAAAAAAATCACTTTTAGCATAAAAGATGCGGACGCCAATAAAATTAAATTAAATTTATTAGGTCAATTTAATATTATGAACGCTTTAGCTGCAATATCTGTAGCTAAAAATTATGGGGTTTCTTTAAATGTCTGCCTTCTGGCGCTTGAAAAAACTAAGGGGATTCCAGGGAGAATGGAAATAATTCAAAAAGAACCGTTTATAGTGGTAGTGGATTATGCCCACACTCCCGAACAACTGGAATCAGCTTATAAATCTTTTGAGGGAAGGCCGTTGATTTGTGTCTTGGGTTCTTGCGGAGGGGGCAGGGATAAATGGAAGAGGCCTGTTTTAGGGGAAATTGCTAAAAGGTATTGTAAAGAAGTTATAATTACCAATGAAGACCCGTACGATGAAGACCCTATGGAAATTATAAATCAGGTTGCTGAGACAGCAGGAAATAGGGCTCAAAAAATATTAGATAGGAAAGAGGCCATAAAAAAAGCCGTCGTATTGGCAAGCAGCGGAGATGTTGTTATAATTACAGGAAAGGGGTCAGAACCATGGATGTGTGTGGCAAATGGCCAAAAAATACCATGGGATGACCGCAAAATAGCCAAAGAAGTTTTATAAAAAAGTGTATGAAAAAAGAATCAGATTTTTCTGCAATAGATAAAATAGAAAACTCAGCGGAAAATCAGCCTGGCGATGATTTTGGTACACCCGAAGAAAGAGAAAGCAGCCAAGAAGTTGATTTTGATAGGAATACTAGCGCACTTAAAGAACTATCAAAACAAACCGAATCTCAGTCTGCGTTAAAAGGATATAACGGCCCATTGTCTCGGCTTGCTAAAACAGGGAGGCTTTATATGGGATCAGTTCTGCTTTCATTGGTAGCCGCAGGTTGTCATTCAAAAGTTGAAACAAAGCCTGCAAGCGAGACAACCAATAAAACCACTGTCCACGCAAGGCAATCGGAGAAAGGGGTATCCGCTGAAATGCAAAAAATGATAAAAGAGGCAGAAGACGAGGTAGCCCGAGGAGACGATCTAAAAATTGAGAAGGAAAAACAGTCTAAAGAGAGGGAAGTCGTAGATACGCAACCAAGAGAGATACATTCTTCTGTGCTTAAAAGCGAGAAACAAAGCAAGCCTCTAAGCATACAAGAATCAGTGAGGCGGGAGATAGATGAGAAAATGAGAAAAGATGCATTCAATATAGCCCAAAGAACCGGTCGGGATCCTTATGATGTTATGCGGGAATTGCATGTTGGCGGTACAGAGACCGAGAATTATAAATCTCGTGACAGTAAAGATCAGAGAAAGCTAAATTATGACGAGGCATACAAAGATTATAGACAATCGGTAGATGCCAGAGTTGATGAGCAATTGCAGAAATTTCAAGAAAGAAGAGACATTGCTGAATCCCAGCAATCTAAAAATATGGAGAAAGAAGAGTTAGTACGGGCAAGAGAGGATATATTAAAAGAGAATTGGCAAAAAACTAAGCAAATTGAAGATGAAACTGCTAAGGCCTTAAGAGGATATCTAAATATACCTGTTACCGAGTTTGAAGATGGCTCAATCTCTTTGAATATAAATGTAATAGATAGGAAGACTGGGAAAACAGTACAGAAAGAGTATAAGATTGGCCATGAAAATTTTGAAAAAATAAAAAGATTTATAGCGTCAGCTCAAAGAGAAAATCCGGGATTAAGTGAACAGGAACTTCAGCAAGAAAGACGCATAACTGAAAAAGTGCTTGCCCAAATGCTTATAAACATAGGACATGAGATAGAACCAAAAAAAATAGAAAAACATGAAGAATAATAAAATAGAAAAGCAACAGATTATTGATAATCTAAAATTATCAAGTCTGACCCCATCCCAGCAGGATAAAATAATCAAAGGATTAATGGATAATATAGCGGCACGGATAAATATGGCCGTCTTAGACAATCTTTCATCTGATGAAAAAAAAGAGTTTTTTAAAGTTTTAAAATCAAAGAAAAAAAGTTCTGTTTTAAAATTTTTAAATAAAAAAATTGAAAATTTTTCTGATTTGGCGGAAAAAATTTCCGTTCAGACTGTAAGCGAATTTAAAAAATAAGGAACCAATAAATTGCCTTTTAGGGCAGTTTATGTTACAGTGTAGAAGACTTAGACAAGGGTCTTTTTTGTTTTAATGAATTGTTAAGTATAATTTAATATTATGAATAAAAAAATGACAAGTTCAACTAGAAAATTTATTCGCAGAGAAAAGGCAAGAATAAGGCACGAAGTTTTAGACGTAAAAAAGCAGGAAGAAGCGATAAAAGATGTTTATAATAAATTAAGCAATCCTGAAAAGGCCGTCCCCTCTCAAGCAAAGCCTGTAGAAAATAAAAAGAAGGCAAAAGTAAAAAAAAGTAAAAAATCATGAAAATAAAAGATATTTACAATTTGATGATAAAAATGGGCACTGAAGTTGATTTTAGGGGAAAGGAAGGTGTTCAGAAACTACTGGATAGCAAAAAGAAAAATTTTGAAAAAATGTCACCTGAACAAAAAGAGGAGTTTGACCAGGAGGCCTTGGAAAATCCGTACCTAGATTCTGGGGTCTATAATATCTCAGAAGACAAAGAGATCAAAAAGGTGTTGGTTGGAATTGATATAGGTCCAGAAGAAATTTTAATAGCAAAGCACTTGGGAGATATTGATTTAGTTATCGCCCATCACCCTGTCGGCAAAGGCCTAGCCCAGCTAGCAGATGTCATGGAATTGCAGGCAGATGTTTGTAATTACTATGGAGTGCCCATTAATATTGCAGAAGGCTTGATGAGAGAAAGAATTTCAGAGGTAGCCCGTGGAGTTAATTCTTCAAACCACCAGAGGACCGTTGACGCAGCAAAGCTTATGAAAGTAAATTTGATGAACTCTCATACTCCTTGCGACAACTTGGCTGCAAAATTTTTAAAAGATTTTGTGGAAAGTAAAAATCCTCAAAAAGTGGGAGAGTTAATAAGTGTTTTAAAAGAAATCCCAGAATATAAGGAAGCTATGAAAATAGGCGTAGGTCCTAAGATATTTGTAGGAAATCCTGAAAACAGATGCGGAAGGATAGCCTTGTCTGAAATAACAGGTGGTACAGAAGGGTCTCCCAAGCTATATGAAAAAATGGCGCAAGCAGGAGTGGGAACGGTTGTGGGGATGCATATTTCTGAAGATCATAAAAAAGAAGCAGAAGCCGCTCACGTCAATATTGTAATTGCAGGGCATATATCTTCTGACTCTTTAGGAGTAAATTTGTTAATGGACGAGCTGGAGAAACAAGGCATAGAGATAGTCCCCTGTTCTGGATTTACAAGAGTATCCAGAGTTTAGTAATAAAATACCTAATGTAGATAAGCTGGGGATAAATAGTGGTAAAAGGGTATAAAAATAGTGAAAAACTTGCTTATAAAACATCCACCGTTAATAGGGGGGTGTTTTTAGTTGCTGAGAAATTCATTTTTTGATAGACTTAACTAAGATTTTAATATTTATATTTAAAAACATGCCAAAAATAAAGGCAAAAGCAAAGGCAAAGCTAAAAAAGATTGTAAAAAAGACCGTCGCAAAAAAACCCGTGAAAACAAAGAAAGAAAAACCCATAGGTATTATAACCCATTTTTTCTCAGATATAAGTGTGGTGGTTATCAAGCTTTCGGCTCCTCTTAAAAAAGGTGATAAAATCAGAATAGCCGGAGGACAAGAGACAGATTTTGACCAAAAGGTAGATTCTATACAGATAGACTATAAAGATGTCAGCTCTGCTAAAAAAGGAAGTTCTATAGGTATAAAGGTTAAGGAAAAAGCCCGCGATGGCTATAAGGTTTTTAAAATATAATGGTAGAGAGCATACAGGGTAAAATTGAAGAAAAAATTATTGATTGGGCCGTAAAAGGAGCTGGTGATAGACTTGTCATTTTAAAGCCAGAAGAAGGACACAAAAAGGCTGACTTAATAGTAGAACAAAAAGGAGATTATGAACTAAGGGAATATAAGGCCATGGGGCAGAGCCATACCGTTAAAACCCAAATTTTTGGGAGCTCGCCTAAGAAAAATGTAAAGAAACTAAATATTTTTGTTAGAGGAGAAGCAAAAATAGCCAAGGAAGTCACACTGACTAAGGAAATAAACATTGAAGAGCTGGAAAGTTTTAAAAATTGTTATTTGTTATTTGTTTTTTTTGACGAGGTGAGGCAGGATATAGGCGAATATTTGTGTTTGATTACTTTGGAAAAATTTAGGGAAATTGCTGCTGATAAAAAAGGGGAAAATATTTTAAAATTTGAGTCTTTTTTGTCTCCTGAAAAGGAAGACAAATTTTCAAAGTTTTTACTACAAAAAAAAGACCTATCACAGACTTTGTTTCATTTAACATCTCACGTATAAAATATAATGATGTTTATAGCAGACTTTCATATTCATTCAAAATATTCCAGGGCGGTATCTCCTTCGATGAATTTGGATAATTTAGATAGCTGGGCCCGCATCAAAGGCATAAAAATTATGGGTACAGGAGATTTTACCCATCCTACGTGGTTTGAAGAAATAAAAACAAAATTGGAGCCGGCTGAACCCGGCCTTTTAAAGCTGAGAGGAGTAGAGTCCCCCACCAAATTTATTCTAACTTCAGAAATAAGCTGTATTTATTCAAAAGGCGGAAAAGTAAGGAAGGTTCACATAATTATTTTTGCACCATCGATTGAAACAGTTGATAAAATAAATACAAAATTGAAGACGATAGGAAATTTGCATTCAGACGGCAGACCTATTTTGGGGCTAGACGCAAAAGAATTGGTAAAGATAGTTTTAGATATTGATAAGGACTGTCTTGTTGTACCAGCTCATATGTGGACGCCATGGTTTTCCGTGTTTGGATCAAAGTCAGGTTTTGACAGCATGGAAGAGTGCTTTGAAGATTATACAAAATATATATATGCTGGAGAAACAGGTCTTTCGTCTGACCCCGCAATGAACTGGAGAGTGTCTGGGCTGGATAATATTACCTTAATTTCCAACTCCGACAGCCATTCTTTGCCCAAAATAGGCAGAGAAGTGAATGTTTTTGATGCAGAGTTGAGCTATTACGAAATAGCTGAGATTCTTAAAACAAAAGATAAGACAAAATTTTTATATACTGTAGAGTTTTTCCCAGAAGAAGGTAAATATCATTACGACGGGCATAAGGATTGTAAAATAAGCCTATCCCCAGCGGAGTCAAAAAAATATAAAAACATTTGTCCAAAGTGTAAAAGACCCCTGGTAATAGGCGTGTTAAACAGAGTAGAAGAATTAGCTGATAGACCAGAAGGCTTCAAACCTAAAAATGCAATTCCCTACAAGAGCCTTATTCCGTTAAATGAAATTATTGCTGAAACTATAGGTGTGTCTGTTGCTTCAAAAAAAGTAATAGCGCAATACAATGATTTAATAAAAACAGTTGGTAATGAATTCAAAATTTTACTCGAGTCGTCCAAAAAGGAAATTGAAGCAGCGTCTCTGCCAGAAATAGCGGAAGCTGTGATAAGAACAAGAGAGGGAAAAGTCCTTGTTGAGCCCGGATACGATGGTGTTTATGGAAAAATCAAAATATTTTCAGATGAAGAGAGACTAAGACCTGGTAAAACAAAAATAAACCAAAAAAATTTATTCTAAAAAAAAGCCCCGTGGGGCTTTGGAAAGCGCGTTGGTTCCATAGGATAGAATCACTCTTCTATGAGTATGGTCACCACCACAGCCTCCGTGCGATAAACTCGCACATACTCGTGTATACGCCGCAAATTCTCGATGAAGGTGACAGTATCGTCATTTTCCTCCATCCCTTGGCCGAGCTTGAACCCAACCTTTTGATTTAGCCCTGGCACGCAGATCCTCGCGACGAGCCTACCATAACGTCCATCAACCTCATAGCAAGATGCGATTGCATCAAGCACCTGCGCGAGTAGCCGAGTTTCTTCTACGATCCCGATGCCCGGCCTAAAAACGATTGGCCTGGGGGCAGTAATCAGTTCAAGCGTGGCGATCATGAAAGACCTCCTTGTTTTGTCTGCCGCGGACTGCGACACTGAAGAGCAAATTAATATATTTTATAATGCATTAATTTTAAATGCAAACTATTTAACCTGTTCTTAATAGACAGCACGTATTCTTTATAAGATGATTAAAATGGGATTTTTGCTGGCATTGACATTCGTGTAAACAAAGATTAAAATTAGAAAAAATAATCCACTCTATTATGGAAGGAAAAACTTTTTACATCACAAAAGAAAAGTTAAATGAGCTGAAAAAAGAATATGAAGAGTTGGTTGAATCAGAGCGCCGTAAAACTGTAGGCGAGGAGGCCCCAAAGATTTTTGAATCAGAAGACTTAAATCCTGAATTCATAAGCTTTCAAGAAGATATAGATTTTATGAGGTCTCGCATAGAAGATTTAAAAAATATTATAGAACATCACGAGCTTATTAAAAACCCTCCAAAAGAAAAACAGAGCGTAATTGATGTGGGGGCCAAAGTAAAAATAGATGTAGATGGCCAGAAGGATGAGTTTGTAATAGTAGGAACACTTGAGGCTAATCCAGCCTTGGGAAGAATAAGCAATGAATCTCCGGTGGGGAAGGCTTTGCTGGGGCATAGAGTAGGAGATCTTGTGGTGGTTACCTCCCCTACGGAAATAACTTATAAAATTAAAAAGATAAAGTACGAAATTAGTTAATTAAAAATCCCGCGAAAGCGGGATTTTTAAGTTGCTTTGGTGTATAATCAAAAAATAATATTTTTAAATAATTAATGACTTCATGGCAAAAATTGTTAACAGAATAATAAAGTTTATGATTTCCAGCGACTTTGTGCTAAACCTTGGTTGGGGTTTGTTGGGACCTGTTTTTGCTATTTTTATTGTGCAAAATATTACTGTGGGCAGTTCTTCTGAAGCAGCTAAGGTGGCGGGGTTTGCCTCTCTTTCTTATTGGGCGGTAAAGTCTATTTTGCAGATACCCATAGGCAAATATTTAGATAAAAATCACGGTGAAAGAGACGACTATTGGTTTATGGTGGTGGGTACTTTTATAGCAGGGTTTATACCAATAGGATATTTATTTGCCTCAGCGCCCTGGCATATATATTTACTACAAATGATTTATGCTGCAGGTATGTCTATGGCATTTCCGGCTTGGTTGGCTATTTTTACAAGACATATAGATAAAGGGAAAGAAGCATTAGAATGGGGTATGGAAAGTACTTTTTTGGGAGCGGGAGCTGGAATAGCCGGAGGAGCCGGAGGAATAGTTGCTTCTATGTTTGGGTTTAATGTAGTTTTTATTTTTGTAAGTTGTTTTACTTTTTTAGCAACTATATTATTGTTATTTATAAAAAATGATGTTTCTCCTAAAAATAAGGAAGTAAAAATTATACCCCCAGTAAGACCATTTGTAGAACCATAATAATATGAAAAATCAGGAGTTAGCGAAAATCTTTAATGATATGGCAAGATTTTTAAGAATGGAAGGAGTGGCTTTTAAGCCCTATGCATATGAAAGAGCTGCTTTGTCTTTAGAGGGTTTGAGTGAGGATGTGGGGGATATATATAGAAGAGGCGGAATTAAAGCCTTGTTGGAAATTTCTGGAGTTGGTAAGGCTATAGCAAACCACATAGAAGAGTATTTAAAAACAGGAAAAGTAAAAGTGTATGAGGAACAAAAGAAAAAGTTACCCATCAATTTAGATGAATTAGTAAGAGTGGAGGGCATGGGGGCCAAAAAAGCAAAAACGCTTTATCAAAAATTGGGAATTAAAAATGTTAAGGATTTAGAAAAAGCAGCTAAAGCACATAAAATAGCTCCCCTATTTGGATTTGGAGAAAAAACAGAAAAGAATATTTTACAAGGTTTGGAATTTCTAAAGCGTGATAAAGGAAGATTTCCACTTGGTAAGATTTTGCCAACAGCCAGAAATGTTATTAGAAAACTAGAAGCCTTAAAAGAGGTGGACCAAATTAGCTTGGCAGGGTCTTCTCGTAGAAGAAAAGAAACCATTGGAGATGTGGATATCCTAGTAGTTTCCAAAAAACCCGCTAAAGTAATGGATTTTTTTGTAAAACTGGATGGTATAGAAAAAGTTTGGGGAAAGGGCGGAACAAAAGCTTCAGTAAGAATGAGAGAAGGCTTTGATATGGATTTAAGAGTTGTCAGAAAAGAAAGCTATGGTTCTGCTTTACAGTATTTTACTGGAAACAAAGACCACAACGTTGCAACCCGCCGTATTGCTATAAGTAAAGGGTTAAAACTTTCTGAATACGGTGTGTTTCGTGGCGCAAAACAAATTGCTGGCCGTACAGAAGAAGAAGTATATAAAGCCATAGGACTTCCTTGGATGGCCCCCGAAATAAGGGAAAACGAAGGAGAGATAGAAGCCGCTTTAAATGGCAAGCTACCAAACCTTATTGAGCAAAAAGATATTAAGGGGGATCTACATTGCCATTCAGATTGGGATGGTGGAGAAAATTCTATAGAGCAAATGGCAAAGGCTGCTATGAGCATGGGCTATGAATATATTGGAATTTCAGATCATACAAAATTTTTAAAGATTGAACACGGTCTGGATGAGAAACAGCTTTTAAAACAACACGAAGCTATTTTAAAGATAAATGAAAAGTTTATAAAACAAAATATAAAGTTTAGAGTGTTACACGGGTGCGAAGTAAACGTAATGACCGACGGTTCGCTTGATATTAAAGACGAAGTTTTGGAAAAACTGGATTATGTAATAGCGGGCGTACATTCTGTGCTTAAAATGGAGAAGAAACAAATGATGGGACGTATTGAAAAAGCGATGAAAAATCCAAATGTGGATATTTTAGCTCACCCTACAGGCAGGATTGTAGGACAGAGGGATGAATATCAGGTTGATTTTGACAAAATGCTGGAGTTGGCCCAAAAAATAGGGACCATTCTGGAAATCAATTCCTCCTCAAGACTGGATTTGAGAGATATATATATAAGAAGGGCAAAGAATGAAGGAGTAAAAATGATAATCAACACAGATAGTCATCAAAAAGAGCAGTTAGTATTAATGGAATATGGAGTTAGTATAGCCCGCCGTGGCTGGGCAGAAAAAAGCGATATTATAAACACCCTGCCTGTCGAAAAGTTATTAAAGCATTTTAAATAAAATGGCAGTAGAAAAATCAGCTGGAGCAGTAGTGTATCACACAGAAGATAATGGGGAAATTAGATATTTATTTTTAAAACATAAACCAGCTTCATGGGATTTTCCGAAAGGGTTGATAGAAAAAGGAGAAAAACCTGAAGCAGCTGCTATGAGAGAGTGCGAAGAAGAAACTGGTTTAAAAATAGATTTAATTCCTGGGTTTAAAAAAACTATTCGCTTTTTTTTCAAGGTAAAGTACAAATATCAAATTCAGCGTGGATTGAAGATGGGCGAAACAGTTATGAAGTTTGTTACGTACTTTGTGGCCGAATCTAAGACAAAAGATGTTAAGGTTTCTTTTGAGCACGAAGACTATGAATGGGTTACCTTTGATATGGCTATGAGCATACTAAAAAAGCGTAAAGAGAATAAAGAACTTATAGAGCAAGCAAATGAATTTATCCTTCAAAGAAAAAGTATATAAAATTGTAAAACAGATCCCGAGAGGGTCTGTTTTAAGCTATAAGGGAGTTGCGAAGAAGGCCGGCAGGCCAAAAGCCTACAGGGCCGTGGGAAACATTTTGAATAAAAATTATGATAAAAAAATACCCTGCCATAGGGTAGTAAAATCAGATGGCAAGCCCGGCGGATATAATAGAGGGCTAAAAAATAAGGTGGCTTTACTCAAAAGAGAAGGTGTGATAATAAGAAAGCGGAAGGTTGTTCGTTGACATTGATCCATTCACGGAAAGGGCTAAGATATGTGTGGAATTACCGGCGTCTCTTGTAAGAATTGTCGTAGGTATAGGGCACAGGCGTTCCCTTTACTGTTGCGGACCGGCGAGCACACCGATCATCGTGGCGGACAAGGCCATGGGTTCGGCGTGATGAATGACGACGGCAAGATTATCTGCCATCGTCAGCCAGGGAACTTTGGCGAAGGAATCAACGAGGAAACCATTGATGAGATGACTAACACTTATGTGGGGCATCTTGGGCTTACCCATTCGCTCTACGCCACAACCACCTTCGATGGTAACAAAAAGCAGGTCAGGCGCTATCAGCCGGCGGTGGCTTCGTTTCATGGAGGCGAGTTTGGGCTGTCTTTCAATGGTAATGTCTATGACCTGTCAGAATTGAGGGTCAAGGCCGAGGATCGCGGATGGAAGTTTGAGTCGAAGATCTCGGACACCGAGGCAATCATCGCCGCTATCTCGACTTCGCCAAAAACTGATTTTGTTGAGGCCTTAAAGGAGGTTTTGCCTCAGTTGAAGGGCGGGTTTTCTCTCGTTATGATGCACGACGGCAAAATCATTGCCGCTCGCGATTCTTTCGGCATTAGGCCACTTTGCGTAGGGCATAGCGATGAGGCGACCGTAGTGTCTTCTGAAAGCTGCGCTTTCTACCCAATCGGCGCGCGTTTTATCAGGGATATTCGCCCCGGAGAAATTACGGTTATCGGAGATCAGATTGAGCGATATATTCAATGGTCTGAGAGCCCCGGCCACCGTTTTTGTATATTTGAGCTGATTTACTTTGGCAGGCCTGACAGCAGGCTTTGCTCGGGTAAATCCGGCTGGCATTACAGAAATAGAGCTGGAACTCTGCTGGCAAAGGAAGCGCCAGTCAACGCCGATCTGATAATTCCCGTACCCGACGGCGGAAACCTTTTTGCCGAGGCTTACGCCTCTGCTCTGGGTATCCCGATCAGCCAGGGGTTGTTCCGTAACCGTCGCGGCGTAAGGACATTTCTCACTCCGCGCGGAACTGATCGCCGTGCTCTTCAGCGTATTAAGTTGCACCCGCTATCCGAAGTGATTTGGGGCAAGAGAGTCTGTCTTGTCGAAGATTCGCTTGTGCGCCTTAAGGTTTTGCCAGAAACGATTTTGATGGTCTTTGAGGCAGGAGCCAAAGAAGTACACGTGAGGATTGGGTCTGCTCCGGTCACTTCGCAATGCTTCTACGGTATCGATATGGCCACAAAGGGCGAGCTTGCTGCGGCCAACTTTGCTCTGGAGCAGATTAGGCAGCACGCCGGCGCAGACTCTTTGAAATACCTGAGTTTTGAAGGTATGATTGTGGCTACCGGACTGCCAAAGAATATGCTCTGTACGGCGTGTTTTGATGGCGACTATCCTGTAGCTCCGCCTATCGAAGTGTGAGTAACCAAAAACCGCTCCCCTGAGGGAGAGCGGTTCTTTTTATTTCGTCTTAACTTCTTCTACTATTTTTACAAATACTTCAGGATATTCTTTTGCGAGTTCAGATAATACCTTTCTGTCTAGTTCTATCTTTTTTGTTTTAAGTCCGTTGATAAATTTGCTATATGTAATTCCGTTTTGTCTAGCCAATGCATTTATTTGTAAATTCCATAGGTTTCTGAAGCTTCTCTTTTTTACTTTCCTGTCTCTGTATGCGTAAGTCCAAGCATGCTTTAAAGCTTCCTTGGCTAGTTTAAACTTTGATTTCCTTCCGTACTTAAAACCCTTAGCATGCTTCATCAAATGCTTTCGGTGTTTTTTGGCTGGTACGGAGCGTTTAACTCTTGGCATATTATTTAGTTATAAATTTTTTGATAACCTTTGCCTCTCCCTTTGAGAGTTCTACCCATTTGCGACCTTTTCTTTTTCTTTCTCCTGTTTTCTTTGATCTATAATGGTTTTGTCCGGTTAATCTCCTCATTATCTTGCCATTTTTGGTTATTTTGAACCTTTTTGTAATGGCTTTTTTGGTTTTTGTTGTCATGCTTATTGTTTTTTGGAGACAATCATTGTGAAGCCTCTGGGCTCTCGCTTTAATTCTCTCTCTGTTTTAATTGGTATTATTGTATTTAGGTTATCTAAAAATTTTTGTACCTTTTCTTTTGCAAAGTTTCCCATTGCTTTTTCTCTTCCTCTTAGGGACATGTTTATCTTTACTTTGTCACCCTCTTTTAAAAATTTTTCTGCTTGTTTGGCTCTGGTTTCCATGTCATGAGGTGAAATACCAAAGGTTAGTCTTATCTCTTTTAATTCTCCGCCTTTGGGCTTTGAGATTTTCTTTTCCTTTTTTTGTTGAGTGTAAAGGTATTTACCGTAATTGGCAATTCTGCAGACAGGAGGTTCAACTTTTTCTGTAACCTGGATTAAATCTAAGCCACGTGACTTTGCTAAATCAATAGCCTCAAATATATTCATTATCCCAAGCTGTGCGCCAGTTTCATCTACTACTCTCACCTCTTTTGCTCTTATGAAATTGTTGATTAAAACTTTGTTCAATGAATTTTTAAATTATAAATTAGTGTCTTGCGCTGAGCGCAGCGAAGTGTGGAGATGGGGAGTTTGATCTCCCGTCTGAAAAGTTTATTAAAATAATTCTACAAGCTTAGTTAATTTTTGTGTTGGGGCATTAAATAAAAAATTAACAAAATTTTTAATGCCTTATCTCCGGTTGATTTTAATAATTTCTCGGAGAGAAGAAATTATCTATCCTGATAATATAACACCCTTGGTCTATCTATCAGGAGTTGATAGTAAGGATGCCGCGTTAAGCGAAAGCTAAAGCGGGTTGCTTATTAAATAAATTAGCAATTATGTTTTTTCTCAGATATTTACGAGCGCAAGATCGCTCAGCTTGCCTTATTTTAAAGAACTAACCATCGAAACAGGCATCCCCATGAGGCTTTATGCCGATAATTCGCGGTTAATATCCCTTTCTATATCTCTTTTCTTTATTTTTTCTTTCTTATCAAACTTCTTTTTGCCTTTAGCTAACCCGAATTCAAGTTTTATCCTACCATGTTTCTCATAAATTTTCAAGGGGATTAAAGAAAAACCCTTCTGAGAGGACTTGCCCATAAGGTAATCTATCTCTTTTTTGTTTAAAAGCAGTTTTTTCTCCCGGTTTTCGTTGTAATCTGCCCCCACATTGTTGGGCTGGTAAGGAGGCACTTTTACACCCACTAAAAATGGCTCTGCGCCTCTTATTGTAATATAAGAACCACTCAAGTTTATGTGCCCTGTTTTAATGCTTTTTACTTCCTGCCCGAATAAAACCATCCCAGCTTCAAAATTTTCCAGGACATTATAATCAAAATGCCCCTTCTTGTTCTCGCTAAATATTTTCATATTATATGTTTATATAATAGTAGCATGATACCACACAATCCCAATATTGACAATAATAATAGGGCGTGATGTGGCCTTGTTTTGTGGGTGAAATCTCGGCTCACACGACACCTGCCTGCCGGTAGGCAGGTGTGAGCCGAGATTTATAGGAGCCTGACGGCCGGCAGGCTTTAAATCGGCCTTAATATGTGCTAAATTTAAGTTAATTATGCCGACAAAAAAAGAAACAATTATTATATCTTTAGGGGGGTCATTAGTGGCTCCGGGGGAAATTGATATTAATTTTTTAAAGGATTTTAAACGCGCTTTAAAGAGACATCTTGGTACAAAACGCTTTTTTATTTTAGTTGGCGGAGGAAAAATATGCCGGGTTTATCAAAAAGCCCTTTTGGAATTTGGCGCAAAAGAAACAGACAGGGATTGGATAGGGATTAATATCTCAAAACTAAATGCGGAAGTTGTAAAACAGCTTTTTTCAGATTATTCTTATCAAAAAATTATTGCAGATCCCAACAAAAAAGTTAAAACAGCTAAAGACATTGTGGTGGGAGCGGGCTGGAAACCAGGCTGGTCCACAGATTACGACGCTGTTTTAATGGCAAAGAGCCATAACATCAAAACAATAATCAATTTAACCAATATTGATTATGTTTACGACCTGCCTGCCCTGCCTACCGGTCAGGCAGGTGGCAGGCAGGCAAAAACCCCGCCTGATTTTACCAACGCAAAACCATTCAAAAATGTTGATTGGAAAACCTTTAGAAGATTAATCGGAGATAAATGGACTCCGGGGCTTTCTATGCCATTTGACCCAAGAGCTTCTAAGCTGGCAGAGAGGCTTAAACTAAAGGTAATAATGCTTAATGGAAAACATTTAGAACGTTTGGAGGATTTTTTAAACAGTAAGCCATTTATAGGTACCACAATAGAATGAAACAAAAAATTCAGAAGATAATTTTAAGCGCCGTGAAAGAATTGTACGCCGAGCAGGCTGATTTTTCTGTTGATGTGCCCTTTGATAAAAATCATGGAGATTATTCCAGTAATGTGGCGCTGGTTTTATCCAAAAAAATAGGTAAAAATCCTGTTGAGACGGCAAACATAATAAAAGAAAAAATTGGGAGCAACAAATTACTTGAAAAAACAGAAGTAGCCGGCCCTGGCTTTATAAACTTTTTTGTTAAAGACGAAGTTTTTATAGACAACTTAAAAAAGATTGATGAAGATTTTGGTAGAGGTACAGAGCTTAAAAATCAAAAAATAATTTTAGATTACACAGACCCAAATCCATTTAAAGAATTTCATATAGGCCACCTGATGAGCAATGCCATTGGCGAGAGCTTGTCACGCATTTTTGAATTTGAAGGAGCAAAAGTTAAAAGGGTTTGCTATCAGGGAGATGTAGGTATACATGTGGCAAAAGCCATTTGGGGAAAAATGCAAAAACCAGATTATACTTGGGGTATGGCCTATGCTTTTGGCTCTAAAATTTATGAGGAGTCAGAAACATCTAAAAAAGAAATGATTGAGTTGAATAAAACTATATATAATAGAAGCGACGAAAAAATAAACAAGCTTTATGATGAAGGCAAGGCGGAAAGTTTAAAACATTTTGATGAAATTTATAAGATACTTGGAACAAAGTTTGATTATTTTATTTTTGAAAGTGAAACAGGACCTCTTGGTAAAAAAATAGTTGAGAAGGGTTTTAAAAATAAAGTTTTTGAAGAAGGAGATGGCGGGGCAGTTATTTTTAAAGGAGAAAAAGTGGGACTTCATACAAGGGTATTTATAAGCTCTGAAGGGTTGCCCACTTACGGTGCTAAAGACTTAGCACTAGCGGAAGTAAAGTATAAAAAGTATAAGTATGATAAGTCTGTTGTTGTAACTGCGGTGGAGCAAGACAGTCATTTTGAAGTTATGCTGGCTGCAATGAAAGAAACAAATCCTAAGCTAGCTGAAAAAACAGAACACGTAGGGCATGGAATGTTGAGATTGCCAGAGGGGAAAATGTCATCTAGAACAGGAAGCGTGATAACTGGGGAGTCTTTGATATTGAAAACAGAGGAGTTGATTTTAGAAAAAATAAAAGACAGGGGTTTTTCTGAAACAGAAAAAAATGATGTTGCCCGAAAGGTGGCAGTGGGAGCATTAAAGTATTCTATTTTAAAGCAGTCTATTGGAAGTGATATTATTTATGACTTTGATAAGTCCATTTCCTTTGAAGGAGATTCAGGGCCTTATTTGCAATATGCTTATACAAGAGCTTATTCGGTTTTAGAAAAAGCTAAAAAAGAAGGAGTAAAGAAAAGTTTTTCTGTCCAAGGCGGAGAATCTCTAGGTTGGGAAATAACACAGTTAGAAAAAAAGATGTCTTATTTCCCAGCAGTTGTGATAGAGGCCAATAAAAAGAAGGAACCTCATATTATTGCTTTGTATCTGACAGAGCTAGCCAGCGAGTTTAACAGTTATTATGCACAAAATAAAATTGTAGATAAGACAGATAAATTTTCTGCATATAGAGTAGCGGTTACAAACGCATTTACTATAATAATGAAAAACGGGTTATGGATGTTGGGAATAGAAACATTAAATAAAATGTAATTATGGAATTAAATAATAGATATTTTTTATTAAGGCATGGGCAAACCATTTACCAAAAAGAAAAGATAGATATAAATTACCCTCCTGATTCGCCAGATGAATTGGAAATTACTGAAGAGGGCCGGGAGATGGTGAGAGCTTCAGCAGAACAATTAAAAGACACTTGTGCTGAGCAGGGCCGAAGCATAAATGTCATTTTTGCTTCACCATATTTGAGGACCAGAGAATCTGCCTCCATAGCTGCTGAAATTATTGGTATTAAAGAAGTATATTATGATGATAGGCTAACAGACATTAATTTAGGAGAATTTCTAGGCAGGCCTATGTCAGAATCATTAAATTTTTATTCTTCTGGAAAGGATCCTTTTAATAGCAAGCCTAAAAATGGGGAAAGCTGGAATGACATATTAGAAAGAATAGAGTCTTTTATTGTTGATGTTGAAAAAAGATATAAAAATAAGAATATATTAGTGGTGAGTCACGCAGATCCAATTTGGATTTTAGCAGGATATTTAAGAGGATATAAAACAGAGGAGGAATTTTTGAAGGCCAGAAAAGACCGAGAGAACTGCTATCCCCGCGTAGGCCAATTAATAAAAGTTTAAAAATATGGCGTATAATTTTCCAGAGGAAGAAAAAAGAATACTGAAGTTTTGGGAGGACAATAAAATTTTTGAGAAAAGTCTTGAGAAAACAAAAGGCAAGAAAGCTTTTGTGTTTTATGACGGGCCTCCTTTTGCAACCGGTACTCCGCATTATGGACACCTGCTTCAAAGTGCTATTAAAGATGCCATTCCACGGTATAAAACAATGCAGGGTTTTTATGTAGAAAGGCAGTGGGGGTGGGATTGCCACGGGCTTCCTATTGAGAATATTGTAGAGAAAGAATTGGGAACCAAAACCAAAAAAGATATTTTAGCTTTAGGAGTTAAGAGGTTCAATGATTTATGCCGAGAGCGCATTTTTACTTTTATACATGAGTGGGAAACAATAATCCCGCGTTTTGGCAGATGGGCAGATATGGATAATCCTTACCGTACAATGGATTTTGAATATATGCAGGCTGAATGGGGGGCATTTAAAAAATTGTATGATAACAAACTCATATATGAAGGCTACAAATCCATGCACATCTGCCCAAGGTGTGAGACTACATTAAGTCAGGGCGAAGTCGCTGAAGGATATAAAGATGTAAAAGATTTGTCCGCCGTTGTTAAGTTTAAAATAATTGATGAAGAAGATACTTATTTGCTTGCCTGGACTACTACCCCATGGACTTTGCCTGGAAACTCAGCTTTAGCGGTAGGAGAAAAAATAAATTATGTTTTAATTGAGGCTAACGGAGAAAATTATATTTTAGCTGAAAATAGAGTACAAGAACTTTTTAAGGAGAAGAAAAATAAGATTATAAAAAAAATAAATGGCAAGGATTTGATTGGTTTGGAGTATGAGCCACTTTTTGATAATTATGCTAAACAAGAAAATTTGAAAAACAGGGAGAATGGGTGGAAGGTTTATTCTGCTGACTTTGTAAATTTAGAAGATGGTACGGGCATAGTACATATAGCGCCAGCTTTTGGGGCTGACGACATGGAGCTTGGAAAACAAGAAAATTTGCCATTTATACATCACGTAAAAATGGATGGCACTTTTAAAGAGGAAATGGCGGAGTTTTCGGGACTGGATTTAAAACCTAGAGCAAAAGACAAACCAGAGGAAATACGTGAGGCTGATTTAACTATAGTAAAATTTTTAGAAAAAAAGGGACTATTGTTTGAATACAAAAAATATGAGCACTCCTACCCTCATTGTTGGAGGTGTGACACTGCTTTGCTCAACTATGCCACCAGCTCCTGGTTTGTGGCTGTAGAAAAAATAAAACCATTGTTATTAAAGACAGCTAAAAAAATAAACTGGTCTCCTGCGCATATAAAAGAAGGCAGATTTGGACAGTGGCTGAAGGGTGCGCGAGATTGGTCTATTTCCCGTCAGCGTTTTTGGGCAAACACAATTCCTGTGTGGAGGTGTAAAGAATGTAAAAAAGAATTTGTTTTTGCTTCTGCCGATGAATTAAAAAAAGCTAGCGGGGTGGCAGTAACTGACTTGCATAAAGATGTGGTGGACCAAATAACTTTTAAATGCGAATGCGGAGGAGAGGCTATTAGAATACCCGATGTATTAGACACATGGTTTGATTCTGGGTCTGTGCCCTTTGCTACGCAGCGCCCTATTCCAGCTGATTTTATTGGTGAAGCTCAAGACCAGACCAGGGCTTGGTTTTATTATCAGCACGTACTGACAGGGGCTTTGTTTAAAAGGCAAGCATTTAAAAATTGTATTGTTACGGGTATTGTACTGGCTGAAGATGGGAAAAAAATGTCTAAAAAATTGAAGAATTATCCTGATCCAGTGGAAATGATTAACAAATATGGAGCAGATGCTATGCGTTTTTATATGCTGAGCTCCCCCGTAGTCCAGGCAGACAATTTTTCTTTTTCTGAAAAAGGAATAGATGAAATCGTGAAGAAAAATGTAAGCCGTCTTTATAACGTGCTTTCTTTTTATAAGTTGTATGAAGATAAGACCCCAGCAGAGGCCACAAGCAAAAACAAACTAGATAAGTGGATTTTGTCTCGTTTGAATGATTTGATTAAAGAAGTTACAGAAGGTTACGAAGGCTACCGTTTAGATCTAGCAACCAGGCCATTGGTAGATTTTATAGATGACCTTTCTGTGTGGTATGTGAGAAGAAGCAGAGAAAGATTTAAAGAAGAAGGAAATGATAAAAAAGATGCACTTGCTACTTTGCGTTATGTTCTACAAACTGCCGCTTTAGTTATGGCTCCTGTAATGCCATTTTTTGCTGAAGAATTATATAGAACTACAAAAAATGAAAATGCGCCAGAGTCTGTACATCTTTCAGATTGGCCCAAAGTAAATAAAAAACTTATTGACAAGGACTTAGAAGGGAAGATGAATGAAATTAAAAATTTTGCGCTGAATGTGGCTTTGTCGGCAAGACCGGTAATGGTAAAACAAAAATTAGCTTCCTTGAAGTTACAGGGGAAAACTAAAAATCCCGAAATCTATAAAGATGAGGAGTTGATGGCTTTGATCAAAGATGAGGTAAATGTGGAAGAGATCGTAGCAGATTTTCGACCACTAGAGCTTAAACTTCATATCCCAGAGATAACAGCAACTTATGATACAAATATTACGCCCGAATTGAGAGAAGATGGCATAATAAGAGACATAACAAGGCAAATTCAAAGCCGAAGGAAAGAAGAGGGGCTGATTCCACAAAATAAAATTTCTGTTTGGATATCTGTTTCTAGGGAGAAGAAGGAAATAATTGAAAAAAATAAAGATCGTCTATATAAAGCATTAAATGCAGCGGAGATTTTTGTGGAGGAGCATGACACATCAGGAGAGAAAGAGCTTGAGCAGAAAACGGGCATAAAAAGCGGGTCATATTCAATAAAAATTCAGCTTATTAAATAGATGTTGGATTTATCTAGTTTTTTAACTACCGACAACTTGATATTTCTTGGGGTAATTTTTGGAATTTTATTTGTTGCGGTTTTGATTTGTTTTATTATAATAAGATCCATTTTTAGGTTTATAACTTCCTTATTCAGGCGGAAAAAAGAAGCTCATCAAATGGAGGGCGCGCTGGGAGACAAAGGGGAAGATTTGGGAGTTTATGTGGAAGAGCTGGAAAAAAGCAAAGCAGAAAGAGCCAAAAAAGAAGCCTTTAAACAGGTGTCAGCTACAGTTCCTATGCCACAGGGTGGTCAGCCGATAAAGCAAGTAAAACAGGAAGATACTTTTGATAAAGAAAAGCAGTATGCTCAAAAAACAGAACAAGACATAGCAGCCGGCCTTAACAGATTAAAGGGGCAAAACTCTGAAGCACAGGAGCCTTCTGTAATAGGAGAAACAGCAAAGGTTCCTTCTGCAAAAGATTTTTCTTCTTCTAGCGAAACAGGTGGAGTTCCCTTGTCTAAGAATCAGCCCGTTATTAATTCTGGACCTATAAAAAACACGGATAAGCCACAAGAAAACAGCAAAAATGATATAGAAGTTCCTAGCAAGGTTACGCCTGGCGAAACATCAGCGGTACGATCAGACAGGATGGCAGGATTAAAAAAAGATGATGTTAAAATAAACAGAATAAAATTGCCACCAAAACTGGAGGCCATGGCAAAAACTAGGGTTTCAACTGGGTCAGTCCAGCAACAAGTGGCAACAGGAATTATAAATAATGTTGGTAAAGAAATCTTGCTGGATAAAGAGGATGCAACCTCTTTATATAAGAAACCCGAGGTTATAAATGATGAGGATAGCCCTAAAAGTAAAAGAAGTGGAGTTAGTGTTAAGGGCAATACAGCAAAAAAAAATGACGGGTCTATATTTGGAGGGGGAGAAGAAATTTCCAGAGTTGATTTAAGACAAAAATTAAGGAAAGATGCATCGGTTTTTAAGGCTCAAAGGGAAGCGGGTCTTACGATGAGTCCCATAGAAAGGGCAAAATTAGAAAAAGAGGTTTTTTCCCAAACCTATGGTAGGAATATTTCAAAGACCGATATGAAATGGGGCGTTAAAAAGCTTGCTAATAAATTGTTAACCACAAAAGATCCCGCAGAGCATGCTAAAATTAGAAAGGAGATAAAATTTTTCAAAAAGATTGGAGGCATAAAATAAATATGACCTTAAAATATAGGACAAAAGGACTTATTTTTCAAAAAAAAGACAGAAGTGAAGCAGATGTGTCTTTTTCTATTTTTACAGAAGATTTTGGCAGGCTGGAAGTAACTGCAAAAGCCGTCAAAAAAATAACATCTAAATTAAGAGGGGGCATAGATTTATTTTATTTCTCTGAGATTGAATTTATTCAAGGGAAAAACAGCAAAACCTTAACCGACACTACCAGTATAAAAATCCCCATAGATTTATATTCTGATTTAAAGAAATTTGGTACAGCTTGTCGCATTGCGGATATTTTAGAAAAATTTATAAAAGGGGAAGAAAAAGACATAAAGACATTTTACCTAACCCTTCAATCTCTGGATATGGTTACTGGAAATGGCTTAAAGTTTAAGAATCAAAATTTACTGTTTCAATATTTTTTTTGGAATTTTATTTCCTTGCAGGGTTATAGGCTGGCTGCTGAAAAGTGTGCAGCATGTTCTGGAATAATAAGGCCTACTGATATTTATTTTTCAGCAAAAGACGGAGGGGTAGTTTGTAGAGATTGTTTTTTGAAGATTGGGAAGGGGCTTAAAATAAATCAGGACGTTGTTAAGACTCTGCGCCTTATTTTGAATAAAAATGTGGGGGTATTATCAAAATTAAAAATAGGAGAACCTTCAATGGGTATAATGGAGAACCTCTCTACTAATGCTTTGGAAGCCTTTTCGCCTATTCATAATTAAGAGTATAATAGAAACTGTATAAACAAATACTATGAGCAAAAAATCACTTATTTTGACAGCCGTAATCGCAATTATTGTTGTAATAGTTTTTTTAATATGGCTTTACGCTGGGAATATGTTTTCTCAGGAAACACTGCGTTTGGAAATCTTAGGGCCTGACACAGCTCAAATGGGACAAGAAATAGAATATACAGTTAGATATAAAAATAATGGGAATTTTGCTTTAGAAAATGTAAAACTCATTTTTGATTTACCGGATAATTCTCTTACTGAAGACAGCAAAACCAGAATAACAGAAGACCTAAAGGATATATATCCTGGAGATGAGGAGACTGTTAAAATAAAAGCTCGGCTTTTGGGCAAGGAGGGCGATATTAAAACAGCCAAGGCATCGCTTTCTTATACGCCTAAAAATTTGACTGTGCCCTATGAGTCGGACACAAGTTTTACCACAAAAATTAATGAAGTCCCTATGACCTTGGATTTCGATGTGCCAACAAAAGTTGAAAAAGGCAAAACCCTGCAGTACCCAATAAATTATTTTTCCAATATTGATTATCCGTTGGAAAATTTAAGCTTGAGAATTGTGCCCGTAGACGGATTTGATTTTGTTTCATCTGATCCCGCTTCAATAGATGGGTCTGAATGGAGGCTTAATACGTTGAATAAAGCTCAGGGCGGAAGAGTTAATATCAATGGTACGGTTACTGCTGATACTGACAAAACCCTAACTTTTTCTGCCCAGCTAGGTATGTGGCAAAATGGGAATTTTATTGTAATAAAGGAGGCCACAAAAGATGTCCAGGTGATACAGCCCCTTTTGTTTATATCTCAGCAAGTTAATGGGTCTTCTTCGTACGTGGCATCTCCGGGCGAGACATTAAAGTACCAAATATTTTTTAGAAATATAGGCTCTACGCCTTTTGACAATTTGTTTATGGTGGTGAAATTGGACGGCCAAGCTTTGGACATGTCTTCCATTCAAACTCAAGGCGCTCAAGTCCAGCTTAATGATAACATGATAGTATGGGACTACAGACAAGTACCCCAGCTTAATCATTTGGATTCTCAAAGTGAAGGAGAAGTGGATTTTTATGTGAACGTTAAAAAGGATTGGAATCCTATAGGTTCAGACTCGAGCAACGCCACAATAACAGATGAAGTAAATATTTCTCAGACAGTCCAAAAGTTTACAGTAAAAGTAAATTCAGGGTTAGTTGTTTCGCAATCAGCTTTTTATAAAAGCTATGATATAGAAAATTCCGGTCCCACCCCGCCAAGAGCTGGAGAAACAACTACTTATACAATAACCTGGGACATCAGCAACTATTTAAGTGATGCCAAAAATGTCAGAGTGAGAGCCACTTTGCCAGAAAACGTAACTTTGACCGGGAAAATTATGCCACCTAATGAATCGTCAAATTTTTCATTTGATTCAGCAAGCCGTGAAATCGTGTGGTCAGCGGGAGATATTTTGGCTGGCACAGGAGTAAATGGGGATCCTTATACTATCTCATTTCAGGTTTCCCTTACTCCAAAAAATTCCGACAAGGGTTCTGTTCTGCCTTTAATAGGCGTTGCTCAAATTTCAGGAGAAAATCAGTTTACTAATACCATAATTACTTCACAGGATTCTGGTATAAATACCAGCTTACCAGATGATTTTGCTAATTCTGGCGGAGGAGTAGTCCAATAAAAGTGATTTTAAACCGCCTACGGGCGGTTTTTTTGTACATAAGGGCAGAGAAGTTGAAATTGGGCTGGTAAAAGAGTAAGATAAACTAATTTAATTTACATACAATATGGCAAAAAAATCAGACAGTACTTCGTTAGACACTATAGTCTCCTTTGCAAAAAGGAGGGGGTTTGTTTTTCAGTCTTCTGAAATTTACGGAGGGTTCCCTGCTATTTACGACTACGGACCTTTAGGGGTGGAACTGGAAAACAATATAAAAAAATCCTGGTGGGAGTATATGGTTCAGTTTAGGCCCGACATTGTGGGGCTGGATTCTGCTATATTTATGCATCCTAAAATTTGGGAAGCTTCGGGGCATGTGGCAGGATTTTCGGATCCTTTGACAGAGTGCAAAAGTTGTCATACTAGGTCTAGAGTGGATCATCTTTTGGAAGCCGCTGGTGTTGTAGCTGATGAAAAAATGTCTGAAGAAGAGATTAATGAAATATTTAATAAAAACGTGAGAAAAGTAAAGTGTCCTAATTGCGGAAAATCTGATTTTACAGAGGTTAAAAAGTTTAATTTATTGGTAAAATCTAATTTGGGTAATTTTGCGGGCGATTGGGATAAAGATCCTGTTTATTTGAGAGGGGAAACCTGCCAGGGTATTTATGTAAATTATAAAAATGTTTTAGATTCTTCGCGCGTAAGAATACCTTTTGGTATCGCTCAGACAGGAAAGGCATTTAGAAATGAAATAACGGCCCGTCAATTTATATTTCGCACCAGAGAATTTGAGCAAATGGAAATGCAGTATTTTGTGCATCCTGAAAAAGAAATAGAAGAATATGAAAAGCTTAAAGAATATCGCTGGAAATACTTTACCGATTATTTGGGCATTAAAAAAGAAAATTTAAAGTGGCATAAACATGAAAATTTGGTTTTTTATGCTAAGGAAGCTTACGATATAGAGTATAACTTTCCCTTTGGTTTCAAAGAGCTGGAAGGCGTGCATGCCAGAGGAAATTATGACTTAACTCAGCATTCAAAGTTTTCAAAAACAGATTTATCTTATACTGACCCAGAGACAAAAGAAAAATATGTTCCTCACATTATTGAGTCTTCAGTAGGAATAGCAAGAATTTTATTGGCCGTACTGACAGAGGCCTATATAGAAGAAAAATTGGATGGTGACACAGAAAGAGTAGTTTTGCGTTTACCCCCTAGGCTGGCACCCGTAAAAGTAGCCATATTCCCTTTGTTAAAAAATAAACCTCAGTTGGTCAAAAAAGCAAAAGAAATTTTTGACGAGTTAAAAACCAAGTTTATGTGCGAGTTTGATGACGCTGGTAATATTGGAAAAATGTATCGCAGACAGGATGAAATAGGAACCCCTTTATGCATAACGGTAGATTTTGAAAGCTTGGATAATAATGATGTCACAGTAAGAGACCGCGACACAATGAAACAAGAAAGAGTAAAAATTAGTGAATTAGCACAAAAAATCTCAGAAAAATTGAATGGAGAATAAAAAAATCTCTATAGTTATCCCAGCCCGTAATGAAGAGAGGTTTATTAAAAGAACCATAGAGTCCTTAAAGGGAACGGTAGCTTATCCGTTGGAAATAATAGTGGTTGTAAATGGTTCTAAAGACAAAACTTTTGAGATATCAAAACAATATGCCACTAAAACTTTAAATTTTCCTGAAGCACTAGGTCCAAGCGCATCCAGAAACAAGGGAGCTCGCGTGGCGACAGGTGAAATCTTGGTTTTTCTGGACGCTGATACCGAAATCTCTGATAACGCAATTGATGAAATTCTTAAAAACTTTTCTCTGAAAACTATAGGAGTCTGCTCTGCAGAGGTTTCAAAAAAAATAAAAGATAAAAAGTTAAGAGCAAAAATATTTTTTGCATTTAAAAATTTTATACACCGAGCGAAATTTTACAAAGGGTCTATAGCATTAATTTTTTGTAGTAAAGAAGTTTTTTTAAAAGCGAATGGCTTTGACGAGGATATGTGGGTAGGTGAGCTTAATGATTTTATAAGGAGGGCATTAGAAGCCGGAGCGGAATATAAATTTTTGGATAATTGTCACGTAGTTACTTCCTTGAGGAGATATGAGAAAAAATGGGGATACGCAAAGGCAATTTTCTTTTGGATAACATGGATGATAACGAGGCTTTTTGGGAAAGACCAAAAAATGGAAAAAAAATATTACAAACTAAAGGATAAATAAAAAAATGTATAGAAAATCTCAATTAAAAAACGGACTGAGAATAATTACGGTTCCTGTCAAAAATTCAAAGAGCGTTACAGTTTTAATTTTAGTAGGCACAGGCTCAAAATATGAGACTAAAGAAATAAATGGTATCTCACACTTTCTAGAGCATATGTTTTTTAAAGGTACTCAAAAAAGACCTGACACTTTAAACATTTCTGAAACCTTAGATCAGATTGGAGGAGAGTATAACGCTTTTACTTCAAAAGAGGTAACGGGTTTTTGGGCAAAAGTAGACAAAAAACATACAGACATAGCACTGGACTGGATTTCTGATATGTTTTTGAATTCTAAATTTGAAGAAGAAGAAATCCAAAGAGAAAAAGGCGTTATTGTGGAAGAACTGAATATGTATTTGGATACTCCTATGGCTTATGTCTCTGAGCTTTTTGAGGATCTGCTTTATAAAGACCAGCCTGCAGGGTGGCGCATAGTAGGAGAGAGAGAAAATATACTTAGTTTTGATCGTAAAAAAATAGTAGACTATTTTGAGAAACATTATTCGAATAAGAATACAGTTATATGTGTGGCGGGGGATATAACCGCAAAACAAGTTCAGGAGAAAGCGCTTAAGTATTTTGGGGAGCTAGAGCAAAGGGATTTGCCTTTGAAGGAACCTGTCGCAGAAAAACAATCAAACCCAGAAATTTTGATTCACACCAAAAAAACTGATCAGACTCATTTTTGCCTGGGCGTGAGGGCTTATAACATGTTTGATCCACGCAGGTATATCCTAAGCCTTTTGGCAATAATTTTAGGTGGGAATATGAGTTCTAGGCTTTTTATATCTGTGAGGGAGAGAAACGGCTTGGCTTATTATGTACACACTTCTTTTGAGGATACTACTGACACAGGATATTTAGTAACCCAGGCAGGGATTAAGAACAACAGCCTGGAAAAAGCCGTTACATTGATATTAAAAGAGTATCAAGATCTTAAGAACAACAAAATAACTCCAAAGGAGCTAAAAAAGGCAAAGGATTTTTTAAGAGGAAAGATGGCATTATCTTTAGACGCCACTGACGCTCAGGCTTCTTTTTACGCCATGCAGGAGGTTATGGGTCAAAAAGTTCTAACACCAGAGGAAAAGCTTGAGATGATTGATAAAGTCACTGTAAATGATATAAAGAAAGTAGCAGAAGATATTTTTCAGGCTTCAAAGCTTAATCTGGCTGTTATAGGTCCTATAGAGGAAAATAAAAAAGAAGAATTTAAAAACCTGCTAAAGTTATGAGCCAATCACAAGTTCTAGATATATCCTGGGGAGCTATAATTAAAGTTTTTATAGGAATTTTAATTTTTATACTTTTTTATCTTGCCAGAGAAATAGTCTTGTGGTTCTTTTTTGCTTTAGCTATATCCATACTTTTAGAGCCGGCAATTGTTTTTTTGAGAAGAGCGCATTTTCCTAAAGTGCTGGCAATCGTAATAGTTTACTTATCTATTTTTGGAATTTTAGGCCTTTTAATTTATATTTCAGCTCCTATATTCATCTCAGAGTTAAGGCAATTTTCCGGCCATTTACCCGAATATTTTGACCAGATAAGCCCCATGCTCAGGCAATTTGGAATAGACGCAGCAGAAAACTTTGGATCATTTTCCAATGCCTTAGCCGATAATGTACAACAAAATTCTCAAGGTATTGTAAGAGCCCTAATGTTGTTTTTTGGAGGATTGGCTTCTACTGCATCTATTTTAACTATGGCATTCTTTCTGTCTCTAGAGCAAAGAGGCACAGAAAAGGTATTACTTCTTCTATTTCCTCAAAGATATGAGGAACAGATTAAAGCAACCTTTGAAAGAGTACAGAGTAAGGTGGCAGGATGGTTTGCGGCTAGAATTTTAGCGTGTTTATTCGTGGGAGTGGCTTCATATATTATATTTTTCATTTTTGGAGTGAAATATGCTTTTGTTTTGGCTTTGCTTTCAGCTTTTTTAAATTTTATACCTTATATTGGCCCTTTGGTTATGGCTATATTATTACTTTTCTTTGTGACAGTTTCTTCTGGAACATGGATGCTGACTTTTTATGTTTTAATAGCGGTAACCATAATTCAGACCATAGAAGGCATGTTGCTTACGCCTTTGCTTATGAAAAAAATGACCGACATCCCGCCGGTCTTAGTGCTAGTATCTTTGTTTTTGGGAGCGCAACTACTTGGGTTTTTGGGTATGATTTTTGCGGTGCCTATTTTCGGAATTGTGTACGAGTTTTTAAAAGAGTATTTAGAAAAGAAAAGGTCTGAGCCTGTTCAGCTACTAGATTGATAAAATAATAATAGAAATTATAACAACGATAGCTTGGCTAAAAATCCTCCAAAAAGCGAGGATTTTTTTATGTTTTAGGAAATGAAGTTTTTCTCTATGAAAATAACTATGCGCCCGTAAAAATTTATTTGGTAGTAAAAATTCTAAAACAGTAAAACCGTCTGGAATTAACGCCACAAAAGCACACACATAAATTATGAGAAGATTGTCTGAAAAAATATAAATCAACAAAACACCTAAGCAAAAGTCAGATGCTACTTTAAATACGGCAGTTTTTCTGTTTGAGATAGAGTACTCGTTATGCGGTATTAAATCTAAAATGTAATGGCTTAAAAAAGCCAGGATAATGGCTAAAATTGGATATTTAATATATGAACCTATAGCGGCTCCCAGTAGCAGGTGTGCCAGTAAAATCATTGAAGTTTGATTAAAAAATGTTAAACTTGATTAAGTATATACTATGTTTGGTAAAAATAAAAAGTTCTATATAACTACTACTCTTCCTTATGTAAATGCTGATCCGCATATTGGTTTTGCTTTAGAAATTATACAAGCAGATGTGTTGGCTAGGTATCACAAAAATTTAGGTGAAGGCGTATTTTTCAATACAGGAGTAGATGAACACGGCCTTAAGATTTACCTTAAGGCCCAGGAAAATAACCTGGATCCTCAAAAATATTGCGATATTTATGCTGCAAAATTTGATAATTTAAAAAGAACACTTAACTTAAGTTATAATAATTTTATTAGAACCACTGATAAACATCATGAAAAGACAGCTCAATATTTTTGGAAAAAGTGTTATGAAGCAGGCGATATTTATAAAAAAAATTATAAGATAAAATATTGCGTGGGTTGTGAGTTAGAGAAAACAGAATCTGAACTGGTAGACGGCAGATGCCCTATCCATCCAAACATGGAATTGGAAATAATAGAAGAAGAAAATTATTTTTTTAAGTACTCAAAATACCAAACGGCTCTTTTGGATTTTTATAAAAAGAATCCAAACTTTGTTATCCCAGAATCAAAATATAACGAAATAAAAGGCTTTACTGAAAAAGGTTTGGAGGATTTTAGTATATCAAGATTGAAGGAAAAGATGCCATGGGGCGTGCCCGTACCAGGGGATGAAGAACATGTAATGTATGTATGGTTTGATGCTTTGGTAAATTATATTTCCTCCTTAGGCTGGCCTGAAGAGGAAAAAAAGTTTAAAGAGTTCTGGCCCGGACTCCAGGTGGCAGGGAAGGATAACTTAAGACAACAGGCTTCTATGTGGCAGGCTATGCTTATGTCGGCTGGATTACCCAACTCAAGACAGGTTTTTATACACGGCTTTATAACCGCCAATGGTCAAAAAATGTCTAAGTCCTCAGGAAATGTAATTAATCCCGTGGAGCTGGTAAACAAATATAGCCTGCCTGCGCAGGCAGGCACAGATGCTGTGCGATATTTTCTTTTAAGAGAAATCCCCTCAGCTGAGGATGGTGATTTTACTATTGAAAAATTTGAGGCAAGATACAATGCTGATTTGGCCGGAGGAATTGGTAACCTAGTGGCCCGAGTGCTTGGGATAGCAGGCGACAAAACTTTAAAACTAGCCGGGACAAAAGCAACCAAGCAAAAAGTTGAACAAATAAAAAAGGATTATAAGCTGGCAATAGAAAACTTTAAATTTAATGAAGCCCTGGCAGGCGTATGGGCTTTGATAGGTTACTGTGATAAATACATAAATGAAGAAAAGCTTTGGGAAAGTAAGAAACCGGAAGTTTTGAGTGATCTATTTTTTGCATTAAATGAAATTAGTAGTTTGCTTTTACCATTTTTGCCTGAAACTTCAGAAAAAATAAAACAAACATTAAAAACCGGTAAAAAAGAAAATCTGTTTCCGAGGATGGAAAAAAATTGACAGTAAGATCTAAATAAGCTTAAAATTAGCATAGATGCTGTGAATACAAATAAGAGAGGAGGCATCCTATGCTCTTTTATATTCTGAAAACCATAGCGCTCGGCGCTCTCTTCTTCGCCTTTACTTGGTGGATGTTGTCTCCAGGGACAAAAAAAATTCGCCGCGTAGGCAGGCATTGGGAAGAGTACCGTTAGTGCATAAAGGCCATGGATTAGGCCTTTTTTGTTTGGGTCTTGACGGATTTTAATATTTTTGCTATACTATAATTAGCCCTTTGTTCAGCGTGGAATATGGAAAGTCCAAGCTGGGGCCAACGTCCTCCCCGCAGAGGAAAAGGAGTGTACAATGTTGGTTCTGTCGCGTAAGAAGAACGAGAGTATTGTCATTAACGATGACATTACGATCGTGGTGGTCGAGATTCGGGGCGACAAGGTTCGTTTGGGCGTGGAAGCGCCCAAAGAAGTCCCTGTCCACCGGCGCGAGGTCTTCGATGCAATCCATCGCAACGAAACTCCGCCGATCGAGGAGGACAATCCGGACGAGGATGCCTCGCCCGACGAAACGGCGTAGTTTCGCCGCCCCCCCCCGAGCAATCGTTCTTCCGTCAGGCAGATGCACCGTGCGTCTGCCTCTTTTTTTTGTTTATGATACAATATAACCATGATAATAGACACTCACAGCCATTTAAGTTTTAAGGCTTATGACGCAGACAGAAATGAGGTTATAAAGAGAACTCAAGAAGAGGGGTTGGTTTGTATTGATGTAGGAACAAATTTAAAAACCAGCCAAAGAGCAGTTGAGCTGGCTGAAAAAAATGAGAATATATATTCTGCCATTGGTATGCACCCAATTCACATTAAAAATGATTTGTTAAAAATAAAAATGGATGAGGAAGAAGGCGCGTTTATGCCTTTGGGAGAGGATTTTGAATATGAAAAATATAAAGAGCTTGCCTTGAGCAATAAAAAAGTGGTGGCAATTGGTGAAATTGGTTTAGATTATTATTACAAGCCAAAAACAAAAACCAGATTAGAAGAATTTAAAAAACTCCAAAAAGAACTTTTTACAAAACAGCTGGATTTGGCAGAGGAATTAAATTTACCGGTGATTATTCATTGCCGTATGGCTTTTGAAGACGTGTATGAAATTTTGAAAGATAGGAATCTAAAAGGGGTGATACATTGTTTTACTGGAAATTGGGAACTGGCGCAAAGATTTATTAGTTTGGGTTTTTATTTGGGGATAAATGGTATAATTTTTAAGTTGGATTTAGATGAAGTTATCAATGAATGTCCACTGGAAAGCATATTAATTGAAACCGATTGCCCGTATCTTACGCCTCCAACTGAAGGTAAAGATAAAAGGAACGAACCGATATTTGTAAAACACGTTATCCAAAAAATAGCAGATTTAAAAGGTTTTACTTTTGAGGAGGTAGCCCGGCAAACCACCCAAAACGCCAAAAAACTGTTTAAGATATAGTTATTTGACGTTTTTTAAAAGAGTTTTTTAATACAAAAAGGCTCTTTTTTTTGCCTTAAAATCGTGATAACATCAAATAATTATGAAGAAGTATAACCCTAAAAATATAGAGCCGAAATGGCAGGAGAAATGGTATTCTTCTGGCGCTTTTAAGGCTAAAAATGGTTCTAAAAAGAAGAAGTTTTATCTTTTAGTGGAGTTTCCATATCCTTCTGGAGATGGGCTTCATGTGGGGCACTGCCGAAGCTATACAGCTTTAGATATAATAGCCAGAAAAAGGCGCATGCAGGGATATAATGTTCTCTTCCCAATGGGTTGGGATGCTTTTGGATTGCCTGCTGAAAACTACGCCATTAAAAAAGGTATACATCCTTCTATTACAGTAAAAAAGAACACAGAGAATTTTAAGGACCAAATGAAAAATTTGGGGCTTTCTTTTGACTGGTCAAGGGAAATAAATACTACAGATCCAGAATATTATAAATGGACGCAATGGATTTTTACTCAGTTGTTTAAAAATGGCCTGGCTTATAAGGACAAAATAGATATTAATTGGTGTCCTAAAGATAAAATTGGTTTGGCTAACGAAGAAGTGGTGGACGGCAAATGCGAAAGGTGTGGGACAAAAGTAGAAAAGCGAGAAAAAGAGCAATGGATGATAAAGATTACAAACTATGCTGATAGGCTGATTAAGGACCTGGAAAATGTTGATTATCTAGAGAAAATTAAAATACAGCAAAAAGAATGGATAGGAGAGTCTCATGGAGCCATGGTTAAGTTTCAAGTGGAAAGCATAGAACAGCCCATAGAAGTTTTTACAACTCGTATGGACACTATTTTTTCTGGCACATTTTTAATTGTCTCTCCAGAGCACAAGTTCATAGATAAATATAAAGATAAGATTGAAAACATTGAAGAAATTTTAGCTTATAGAGAACAAGCAAAAAATGTTTCTGATATGGACAGATCAAATCAAGATAAAGACGTGACGGGTGTACAGCTTAAGGGTATTACTGTTAGAAACCCTGCTACTAATGAAGAGATGCCAGTTTGGACTGCGGATTTTGTATTAGCACATTATGGAACTGGAGCTGTATTTGCCGATGCTCATGATAAAAGGGATTTTAAGCTAGCTAAAAAATATGGCATACCTCTAAGAACATCCATAAGGCCTGACAGTGAGGAATTTGCCATAAAAGTCAGGAATTTAGAAGAGTGCTATGAAGGGGACGGGGTTCTTTATAATTCTATGCAATTTGATGGGCTTACCTCTAATGAAGCTAGAACCAAAATAATAATTTGGCTGGGGTCTAAAGGCTCAGCTCAGCCTAAAATAAGTTATAAATTAAGAGACTGGGTCTTTTCTCGTCAGCACTATTGGGGTGAGCCTATACCCATGATTTATTGCGAAAAATGTGCCAGAACTCCAGGAAGTCAGGGCTGGCATCCTGTACCAGAAAAAGATTTACCAGTTGAATTGCCTAAAGTTAAAAAATATAAACCTACAGATACGGGAGAATCCCCTTTGTCTGAAATTAAAAACTGGGTTAGTGTAAAATGCCCTGTGTGTAAAGCAGAGGCTGTAAGAGAAACTGATACCATGCCAAACTGGGCAGGGTCCAACTGGTATTTTTTAAGATATACAGATCCTAAAAATAATAAAGTTTTAGCCGATGAAAAATTATTAAAATATTGGTTACCAGTTGATTGGTATAATGGCGGGATGGAGCATACAACCTTGCATCTTTTGTATTCCAGATTTGTTTTTAAATTTTTATGGGACATAGGGGTCGTCCCTAAAGTTGTTGGGTCAGAACCTTATCAAAAAAGAACTTCTCATGGATTTGTTTTAGGAGAGGGAGGAGTTAAAATGTCCAAGTCAAAGGGCAATGTCATAAACCCAGATGCCGTAATAAAAGAATATGGGGCTGATACGCTTCGCGTATATGAAATGTTTATGGGGCCATTTGAGCAAATGATACCATGGGACACAAAAGGCGTGGTGGGAGCAAGAAGGTTTATTGAAAAAATTTATAAACTGCCAGAGTATAATAAATTCCCAACAAACAGTGAAGAGAGCCTAAAAAAACTTTTACATAAAACAATAAAAAAAATAGAAGGGGACATTGAGGCTATGAAGTTTAACACAGCCGTTTCTTCTATGATGGAATTTGTTAATGCGTGCTTTGCCCGCCGTAGCTTCAGCGAAGGCGGGGCAGAGTTAAGCAAACCAGCCTCCGCCGAAGGCTTCGGCTTGGCGAGGAAAGATTTTTCTGATTTTTTAAAGATTTTATCCCCATTTGCTCCGCATTTAGCAGAAGAGTTGTGGACAGGCGCAGGCTTTAGCAAAATGTGTTGCGAACAAAAGTGGCCCAAGTTTAATCTGAAGTTAATTGAAGATAAAAAAGTCTTGCTTATCGTTCAGGTAAACGGTAAGGTGAGAGATAAAATAGAAGTGAGAGCAAACATTTCAGAAGAACAAGCCAAAAAATTAGTTTTAAAATCAGAAAGAATAAAAGCCTTAGTGGAGAAACAAAAAATTGTAAAAACAGTTTTTATCCCAGGAAGGTTAATTAACATAGTTATATAAAAATGGAAAAAAAGAAAAAAGTTTTATTGGGTAACGAAGCAGTGGTCAAGGGCGCGTTGGCTGTTGGAGTAGATTATGTGTCTGGGTATCCGGGGTGCCCTTCTGCAGAAATTGGAGATGAATTTGGCAGAATTGCAAAAGAAAATGGAGTTTATGCAGAATGGGCTACAAATGAAAAAGTTGGGCTGGAATCTGCCATAGGAGCCAGCTTTTCGGGTTTAAAATCTTTGGTTAATATGAAGAGCTTTGGAATCAACGTGTGTTCTGATAGCTTGTTCCCTTTAGCTTATACTGGGACCAAAGCGCCCATGGTAATTTTTGTGGGAGATGATCCTTCTTGCCATAGTTCTGCTCAGTCAGAGCAGGATTCCAGAGGATATGCTTATTTGTCTAAAATTCCTGTGTTAGATCCGTCTAGTCCGCAAGAATGTTATGATTTTACAAAACTAGGGTATGAAATTTCTGAAAAATTTAATGTTCCGGTTATCTTGCGTTCAACCACCAGGGTAGCCCATCAACGAGCTCCTGTGGTTTTTGATGCGCCAGATAAAAGAGATTTTAAAAAAGGGAATTTTGTAAAAAATCCTCATCAGTTTAGCACTATGCCCCCAAGAGTTATGGAAATGAAAACAGAATTATTGGCAAAGTTTGAAAAAATAAAGGCATATGCAGAAAAGTCTAAAGCAAATAAAGTTATAGGCAAAAAAACAGGTAAAATGGGGATTGTTACCACTGGAATCTCTTATTATTATGTAATGGAGGCATTGGAAGTAATGGGCTTGGATTTACCGGTTTTAAAGCTTGGCTTTTTTTATCCTTTGCCAGAAAAACTGATAGCTGGTTTTCTTAAGGGAAAGAAAAAAGTTTTAGTTGCAGAAGAATTGGACCCATATCTGGAAAAGGAAATAAGGGTTATTGCCAAAACCATTAATCCAAAAGCAGAAATTTTTGGCAAAAACGTTTTGTCCGAAACAGGAGAACTAAATACAGAAAAAGTGGCGCTGGGTTTAATTAAGGCCTTTAAAATTAAAACTTCTAAAATATTTAAAACAAAGAAAGCAGGTGTCCAGATTCCAAGGAGATACCCCAGGCTATGCGATGGGTGCCCTTATTGGAACATCTTGCCGGTTATAAAAAGGGCGCTTGGCCAGGATTTGGATAAAACAATTTTTGGCGGAGACATAGGATGCAATATGATGGCAGGCCTTCCTCCACACAATATGCAAGACTATATGTTTTCAATGGGGGCTTCCATGGGCATTTCTCACGGAGTAAGCAAAGCTACAAACCAAAAGGTGGTTTCTCTTATTGGAGACGGTACATTTTTTCACGCTGGAATTCCAGGGCTTATTAACGCTGTTTACAATAAGTCAAATCCATTAATTGTTGTGTTGGACAACAGAATTACTGCTATGACTGGTCATCAGCAAAATCCTGGTATGGGCAAAACAGTTATGGGCGGGGATGTTGAGATGATAAAAATAGAAGACATTGCTACCTCGTGCGGAGTAAAACATGTAAAAACTTTAGACCCAGCCAATATGGGCGAGCTGGAAAGCGCAGTAAAAGAATTCTTACAGAAGGATGAGGTTTCTATTATAGTATGCAGGCATGTATGTGCTTTGCTGGAAAGAAGACTGAAAAGTAATCCTGATCTAGGTAAATTTTATATAAATCCACAAATTTAATACTCAAATGAAAACTTTTAATTTAGTGTTAACAGGGGTCGGTGGGCAAGGCATAATCACTTTGGTGTCTATCTTAGATGAAGCTTGTTTGATTCAAGGCTATGATGTAAAATCTTCAGAACTACATGGGCTTTCCCAAAGAGGTGGTAGTGTTATAACGCATGTAAGGCTGGGGAAAGAAGTTTTTTCTCCAATGGTGGCCGAAGGACAAGCAGATTTGATTGTGGGTTTAGAAACACTTGAAGCCTTGAGAGACTCCAATTTTGCCAATGACAAAACTATTTTTTTGGTAAACAAACATTCTATGGGATTTCCAGGATATTTGTCAGAACAAGAAACTATGGATAATCTGAAAAAGGTATCAAAGGGCGGATTGCATTCTATAGAAGCTTCTGAAATATGTAAAAAGGAGTTAGGCAAAGATGTCCTTGCAGGAGTTTACCTTTTAGGATATGCAGTTTATAAAAAATTAATTCCATTGCAACCAGAATCTGTTTTAAAGGCATTAGAGACTGTAATCCCTGAAAAATACCGCGAGATGAATATTAAGGCATTTAATTTAGCAAAAGCATGATTAAAAAAGCTGTAGTAGCTGCTGCGGGTCAAGGGACCCGCATGTTGCGCTTAACAAACAATAAGCCAAAACACCTTATAAATGTAAGAAAGAGGCCGTTTTTATCTTACTTGTTGGACAATCTTTTAGAAGCCGGGTACGAAGAGGTAATTTTGATTGTGGGATACAAAGAGGATTTGATGAAAGAATTTTTGGCTAAGTATAAAGGGCCAATTAAAGAGGATAAATATAAAATTAGTCTGGTTAGCCAGTATGAAATTTTGGGACCAAAAGAGAATCAGTATGGTACGGCCTGTCCGGTAAAATGTGTAAAAGACGTAATAGGCAAAGAATCCTTTGTGTTTTTGTATGGAGACAATCTATATTCGGTTAAAGACCTGAGAAAAATGAATACAGATGATGAATATTGCTATGTGGCTGGCATTAAAGATGCTCATCCTGAGAAGTACGGTGTTTTGATTACCGACGACGGGTTTTTAAAGGAAATAATTGAAAAACCAAAAGAATATGTTGGGGATCTTATAAACACGGGGCTATACAAGTTTACTTCAGAAGTATTTGAAAAAATATCTAAAATAAAAAAATCTCCCAGAGGAGAATATGAAATTACAGATGCCATTTCTATGCTAGCTAAAGAGAAAAAGGTGAAAGTAAAGAAAATAGAGGATTATTGGAAAGATTTTGGAAACCCTGGAGATGTAATAAAAATCTCAAAATTAATGAAACATGGATTTTTTAGAAAGTTCAAAAAACGCGCTAAATAAAGCAGTTGAGATGATAGACAATGGAGGAGTGGTTATTTTTCCAACAGATACTGTGTATGGATTTTTGGCAGATGCGGAAAGCAAAAAAGCTATTGAAAGAATATACAAGATAAAAAAAAGGCCAAGGTCAAAACCTTTGCCTGTTTTTATAAAAGACATAAAAATGGCAAAAGATTTAGCAGAAATTTCAGAAGCTCACGAAAAAATATTAAAAAAATACTGGCCAGGCAAATACACATTTATTCTTAATAGGAATGATGGCAAAGGCACCATTGCGTTGAGAGTGCCCAAATATAAGGCATTGAACGATTTGCTGAAAAAGGTAAATAAACCCTTAGTCCAAACATCTGTAAATATCTCAGGAAATCCGCCTTTGAATGTGTTGGTTGATATTATAAATAATTTTGATAAGCAAAAAAATAAGCCCGATCTTATTGTGGGTGTTGGTAATTTGCCAAAGAGAAAGCCTTCAGCCATAATAGACCTAACAAATGATAAAATTAAAGTTTTAAGAAAATAAGAATATGGCAAAATTAAAAAATCAGGATCCAAAAATTTATAACGCCATCCAAGGAGAATTAAAGCGCCAGCAGGAAGGTATGGAGCTTATTGCTTCAGAAAACTATGTTTCACCCGCTGTTTTGGAGGCCTTGGGGTCTGTTTTTACAAATAAATATTCAGAGGGTCTGCCAGGCAAGCGTTATTACGGCGGGCAAACGTATACAGACGTTGTGGAAAGCCTGGCCATTGAAAGAGCAAAAAAACTTTTTGGGGCAGAACATGTAAATGTACAGCCATTGTCTGGAGCTCCAGCCAACATGATTGTTTATTCTGCCATATTGCAACCAGGAGATACTGTTTTGGGCATGGATTTGTCTCACGGAGGCCATTTAACTCATGGGCATCCAGTCACTCTTTCAGCCAAAATTTATAGGTTTGTCAGGTATAAAACAGACGCCACTGGAAAAATTGATTATAATGATTTAGAAGAAATGGCCCTAAAAGAAAAGCCAAAGCTAATTTTAGCTGGTTTTTCTGCATATACCAGGCAACTAGATTATAAAAAGTTTCAAGAAATTGCAGAAGAAGTTGGAGCCATAACGATGTTTGACATAGCCCACATAGCAGGGTTAATTGCAGGAAAAGCTATTCCAAACCCCGTGCCGTATTTTGATATTGTTACCACCACAACTCATAAAACCCTAAGGGGTCCAAGAGGAGGCATGATAATGTGTAAAGAAAAATATGCTAGCGTTATAGATAAGGCTGTATTTCCTGGATTTCAGGGTGGTCCCCATATGAATAATATTACTGCTTTAGCCGTAGCTCTGGGCGAAGCTTTAAAACCTTCATATAAGGTTTATGCTAAGCAAATAATCAAAAATGCAAAAGTTTTAGAGCAAGAGTTAAAAAAATATAGTTTTAAACTAATGTTTGGAGGTACAGATAATCATATGGTTTTAGTGGATGTATTTTCTAGTAAGGGCGTCACAGGGAAGGAAGCCGAAAAAGCGTTGGATAAGATAGGTATTACCATTAATAAAAACATGATACCCGATGACCCCAGAAAACCCATGGATCCAAGTGGAGTGCGTATTGGCGTACCAGCTATAACAACTAGAGGGATGAAGGAAAAAGAAGTAAAAATTATTGCTGGTTGGATAAACAAGGCAATTGAAAACCATTCTGATGAAAAAATGTTAAAAGAGTTACATAAAGAAGTTGTCAAACTCTGTAAAAAGTTCCCATTACCAAAGTGAATTTAGATTTATACTTTTTTAATTTAATAAACGGATTTGCAGGGAAGCAAAAGCAGTTAGATAATTTGGCAATATTTTTTGCAAAGTATTTAGTTTTTATTTTGGCGGGTGCACTTGTTGTTATCGCGTATTTTTTTGATAATCCTAAGGTTTTATTGGCGCCGGTTTTAGCAGGAGCATTCTCCAGATTTATAATAAATGAGCCTATTTACTATTTTTACAAAAGGAAGAGGCCTTTAGAATCCGTACCCACCCATCAGCTAATAGCAAAACCCAATCATCCATCTTTTCCTTCGGGACACACATCTTTGCTTTTTGCCGTTTCTGCAACATTGTCGTTCTTTAGTATTTCCACGGGCATTATATTTGCTTTGCTTAGTTTGTTGGTAGGAATATCAAGAGTTTTTGCGGGCGTGCACTGGCCATCGGACATTTTAGGTGGCATAGTGGCAGGAGTTATTTCTTCTTTATTAGTATATTTTTATTTATTACCATGGATATTATTCAGTCTATAGTTTTAGGAGTAGTTCAAGGTCTAACGGAGTTTTTACCCATTTCAAGTTCTGGCCATTTAGTTTTGTTGCAGGAATTGTTTGGTATAAAAAATCCTCCAATATTTTTTGATACCATATTACATTTGGGCACACTGGTTGCAGTTGCGTTTTATTTGAGAAAAGAAATAATATATATACTAAAAACAATAACCCAAAAAGAAACCATAAGACTTATTTTATTTCTTATTTTAGCCACTATTCCCGCTGTGATTGCCGGCTTGTTTTTACAGGATAAAATGGAAGAGATTTTTTCTTCAATATTTTATGTGGGAATATTTTTTTTACTTACTTCTGTTATACTTTTTGCTACACGCTTTTTTCAAAAACAAACAAAGGATTTTAAAACTATAAATTGGTTTGACGCCTTGTTTATAGGCGTATTTCAAGCAGTGGCAATTTTACCTGGAGTTTCACGCTCGGGAAGTACAATATCGGCCAGCATATTCCGAAATATGGAAAGAGAAGCTGCTTTTAAGTTTTCTTTTTTAATGTCTATTCCTGTTATTTTCGGCGCTTTTGTTCTACAGCTCACCAAACAGCATTTTCAGTTTTTCAACGGAGACGTCACTCCAAACATTATAGGATTTTTGTTTGCTATGATATTTGGATTTGTTTCACTAAAAATTATAGAAAAGGTTTTGATAAAAGGAAAACTGCATTATTTTGCTTATTATTGCCTGGTACTTGGACTAATAGTATTAATTTTTATCCACTAAAATGAATAATAAATATTTCGCTCTGCGCCACGGCCAAAGCAAACCTAATGTTTTGGGTATAGTGTTGAGCAGCTTAGATGACGGTAAAAAAGAGGAATACACTCTTACCAAAGAGGGAGAAAAACAGGTTGAATTTTCTGTAAAAAAAGCCAAGGAGAGCGAAGTTTTAGGTAGTGACACTATAATTTATTCTTCACCATTTTCTAGAACGAAAAGAACCGCCGAGATTGCAAAAGAAGTTTTGGGAGTTAACTCGGATATAATTTTTGATGAGAGACTGCGGGAAAGATGGTTTGGTGATTGGGAAAAAACAGATCATAGCGCCTACAAAAAAGTGTGGGCGGATGACGAAAAGGATCCAGAGCATAAAGAAAAAAATGTGGAAAGCACTAAAGAAGTTTTAGACAGAACAATGGCCTTAGTAAAAGACTCGGAGGGCAAATATAAAAATAAAAATATTTTATTGGTTTCTCATGGCGATGCCATTAAAATAATGGAAACCGGTTTTAAAAAAATATCCCCGGGCTTACACAAAGGTTTGAGCATACATACGGCCGAAATAAGAGAATTAAAATAATAAACAGGTTAAAAAAATGCCCGAGGTCGGGCATTTTTTATTGTATCGCTAATTTTTCGGTTTCTTTTTTGTAGAAGTCTATACGGTATCTAAATTCTTCTGGATTAACAATTCTTAATTTACTATTTTTAGTGTCAGCGTAAGATAAGAGTATTAATTCAGGATAAATTGTTCCTCCGAATTTATTTTTTAAATTATCTAAGTCTCCCTGAAAATTTGGGTTATTAGGAGTTAATAGGTGATGGAAGACAGAGTGGTTAGCAATTATATCTAAGACTAATTTGGTTTCTCTGTGCGATAAATCGAAACGTTCCAATATCATTTTTGTTTTTTCTACCCCGATTTCTTCATGTCCTGCACATTTTGTAAATTCATCCTCCTTGACCATAGCTTCCTTTTTTCCGATATCGTGAAATGCAGCGGCAATTTCTAGTAACTCTTTTCTACTGTAATTGTCAATTTTCTTATCAAAAGTAACTTCTAAATTCTTATTGTCTGAAAATATTTTTTCTAACGCCTCCATAACACTTAGGGTATGATCAAACACGGGTTCTTGCTGATGCCACTCATCCTTGGAATTTTCAACTGCATCTTTTAGCTCATAAAATTCCGGAAGTATTTCAGCCAAATCTCCCGACCCTAAATCTTGAGCGGTTAAAATAAGACGTTGTTTTTCTTGATTTTCAGATTTTGATTCTGGCATTTCCATAAAATTAATTTTTTTGTGTGCCGAGGGAGGGACTTGAACCCTCATGATATTGCTATCGCGGGATTTTGAGTCCCGTGCGTCTGCCAATTCCGCCACCTCGGCATGTTTAAATACTTTTTATATTGCCAATTCCCTGCCTGCCTGCCGGCAGGCAGGCGCCACCTCGGCAATTTATATATAATTTAGCATGTTTTAGCCCGGTTTTCAACGGCTCATACGGCGTATGAGCCGTTACTCCCAGGAGGCATCTACTATCTTTTCTGGGAATTTTTCAGATATGCGTTTGAAGTTTTCACAAGATGTGCGGTGAAGCACGGCAGCTCGACGCTGGGTTATGTAGGCTTTTACTTTGTCTCCAGGCTGTGGGTTACAGCATTTAGCTCGATGTATAAGCATGCCTTTTTGGCCCCCTAAATAAAGTTGCCTAGGCCCCTCCTTTTTTACCAGTCTTTTTTCTTCGCTCTTTTTTTTGGCGGCTTCTGATATCTCAATAAGCTTTCTTTTTATGAATCCCGGTATGGGTAGCTTAAAGCCGGTTTCCCGTTCAGATGTTAATTTTTTTATGTGAGACTTTGCAAAAGATGTTTTTACAAATCTAAGCCAATCCTTTGAAGGAAGCCTTTTTTTATTTATTATAATTTCTACAATATCGCCGTTTTTTAGGGGCTGGTTTAGTTGGACAATTTTGTTATTAATTTTGGCAGATTCACATTTGTTCCCGACTTCAGAGTGTACCGCATAAGCAAAATCCACAGGAGTGGAATCTTTGGGCAGTACAATAACATCTCCTCTCGGAGTAAAAGCGAATACCTTGTCTGGGAAAAAGTCTATTTTAAAATTTTGCCAAAAGTCAGACATGTCTTGAACCCAATCAAAGTCTTTACCCTGTTTTTTAAGATCAATTTTTTCTTTATAAGACCAGTGAGCGCAAATACCGTATTCTGCTTCTTGGTGCATTTGCTCTGTTTTGATTTGTATTTCAGTAATTTTGTCCTTTTCAGAAAAAATGGTTGTGTGAAGTGATCGGTACCCGTTTGCTTTGGGTTTTGCTATGTAGTCGTCTATTTCTTCGGATATGGGTTTAAAATGTTTGTGAATAATGCCAAGAGCTCGGTAACAGTCTTCTACGTCATCCACTACAACACGGATGGCCAAAAGGTCATGAATTTTAGTAAAATCCATTTCTTTTTTTACCAGTTTTTTATAAGTGCTCCAGTATGATTTTGCCCTGTAATTTATATCAATAATTTTTACTCTTTCTTTGGCCAGTATTTTTTTAAGCCGAGGGATAAAACTTTTTAGATATTTTTCTCTTTCTTCATATTCTTCTTTTATATTTTCTTTCAGCCATTTGAATCTTTTTGGGAAAAGATATGAAAAAGAAATATCTTCCATTCTTCTTCTTATGCCGCTCAAACCCAGGCGGTGGGCAATAGGCACAAAAATTTGCAGAGTTTCAAGGGCGTGGAGTTTTCTTTTGTCTTCAGACAGATAATCTAAATAGTTCAGGCCGTCCAGCCTTGAAATCAGTTCTACCAGTACAACCCGGAGGTCTCCTGCAATTGCCAAAAACATTCTTCTTGTGTTCTCCAGCCTTTCTCTGGTAATTCTTTTTTTTTCTTTTACGTCTATCTCCAATGAATAACGTATTTTTCTTAATTCGGAAATCTTTTCTAGAAGGTTTGCAATTTCTTTCCCAAAGTTTTTTTCAATAGATTTTCTTTCAGCCTCTTTGAGTGCTTGGCTTTTGTCATCCATAATATCATGTAGTAGTCCAAAGGAAATGGTTTCTGGATCCAGATTCATTTTGTCTAAAATGGCAGCCACCCTGGTAGCATGGTTTATATAATTTTCTCCCGAAGCCATAAACTTATCCTTATAGGCCATTTTTGCAAATGAAAATGCATCCTCGATCAATTGAGGATCAGAGCTTTTTTCTGTAATCTGGAGAATTAATTTTTGAGTTGAATTGCTCATTTATAATTTATCTTCGGTATAGTCACAGTCCTTGTTAGAGCATTTTATTTTTTTACCTTTTTCAGTAAGTATGGAATCGCATTTTGGACAAAACTTATCTATGGGTTTGTCCCAGGTTGCAAAATCGCATTTTGGAAAATTGCTACACCCAAAAAATATTTTTCCGCGTTTGCTTTTTCGTTGTATGATTTCACCCTCTTTGCATTTTGGGCATTTTATACCCACATCTGTTTTTGGGTTTTTTATGGATTCAGTATGTTTACATTCGGGAAATTTTGAACATGCATAAAATTTACCAAATCTGCCAAAGCGTTCAATCATTGGTGCGCCACATTTAGGGCAGATTTTGTCAGTCTCTTTTATAAGATCTGCTTTTTCTACCTCTTTGTATTTTTCTTCAAGATTTTTTTCAAAAGGTTTGTAAAAGTCTCTACAGGTTTTTTGCCAACTGTCTTTCCCTTCTGAAACTTCATCAAGCTCTTTTTCCATTTTAGCAGTAAAGTCTATATCCACTATTTCTGGAAAGTTTTTTACTAGCAAATCATTAACAATCGTGCCCATTTCAGTGGGAATGAATCTTTTTTGTTCATTTTTTTCTACGTAATTTCTAGTCTGAATAGTGGCCAGAGTGGGGGCATAAGTGGACGGTCTCCCAATGCCATATTTTTCCAGGGTTTTAATCAGACTTGCCTCAGAATAACGCGCGGGAGGTTCTGTGAAATGCTGTAGAGAATCAAGCTTTACCAAGTCCAGTTTATCTTTTTTCTCTAAATCTGGTAAATCTTTCTCTTCAAATTTAGAGCGGTAAATTTTTAGAAAGCCATCAAACTTCAAGGTTTGTCCGTTTGCACGAAACGTAAAATCAGAAGCTGTAATATCTGCTGCCACAGAATCAAAGACTGCTGGGGCCATTTGGCAGGCTATAAACCTTTGCCATATTAGGGTGTATAGTTTTAACTGGCGAGCATCAAGCTCTTTTAGGGATTCTGGAGTTCTGTCTGCGTAAGCCGGCCTTATGGCTTCGTGCGCTTCTTGAGCCGAATTATTTTTTGTTTTATATTTTACGGGTTTTCCAGCCCAGTAATTGTTACCTAGATTTTTTGTAATATATTCTTTTGCAGCAATTAAAGATGCATCTGCAAGATTGAGAGAGTCCGTCCTGTGGTAAGTAATATTTCCTTCTTCATAAAGCCTTTGAGCTAAAGACATAGTCATTTTTGCAGAAAATTTAAACTTCTGCCAGGCTGCTTGTTGTAAGGTACTAGTTGTAAATGGGGGAGCGGGATGTCTGTTTGTTTCTTTCTTTTCTACAGACTCTACTATATAATCTGATCCGTTTAATTCTCCTAAAATTTTATCTGCTTGTGATTTATCTTTTATTTCCAATTTATCGATGGGTTTTTCTTTATGCTTTAAAAGGATTGCTGTAAATTCTTTTTCATTTTTTTTCAGCAGAGCTTCTACGCTCCAGTATTCCACAGGTATAAATTTTTGTATTTCTCTTTCTTTTTCTACTACCAATCTAACGGCTACAGACTGCACTCTTCCTGCTGATAAGCCCTTTGAGATTTTTTTCCATAAAAATGGAGAAAGCTTATACCCCACGATGCGGTCTAAAATTCTTCTTGCCTGCTGAGCGTCTACAAGATTCATATCTATTTTTCTAGGGGATTTTAAAGCTTCTTGGATAGCGGTTTTTGTAATTTCGTGGAAAACAATCCTTTCTGGGTCTTCCAAATGTAAAGCCTCTTTTAAATGCCATGCTATAGATTCACCTTCACGGTCTTCGTCAGATGCCAGAATAACATTTTTTGCTTTTTTTGCCTCCTTTCTTAGTTCAGAGACAGTTTTTTTGGCCTTTGTAGGAATAATATATTTGGGCTCAAAGTTTTTTTCTACATCAACTCCCAGTTCTCTTTTCGGCAAATCGCGCACATGACCAAAAGAAGACTTGATAACAAAGTCTTTTCCTAAAAATTTCTGTATGGTTTTTGCCTTTGTAGGGCTTTCCACTATAACCAGGCTTTTCATAATCTATAATTATCTTAATTTAATGAATATTTGTTTAATATAGCATAAAAATCTAATTTCGCATTTTTTCCACTGCTTCACTTAAAATTTGAGAGTATAAATTAAGACCTATTTTGTTTATAGCGCCAGACTGTTCTTTGCCTAATATATTTCCTGCTCCCCTTAATTCTAAGTCTCTTATGGCTATGCGGTAGCCAGCTCCCAGCTCTTGGGAATCTTCCAACGCGTCTAGCCTTTCTTTTGCCAATAAAGTCAGGTTTTTTTTGTCGTACATAAAATATGCAAAACTTTTTGTGTCAGATCTTCCTACTCTGCCTCTTATCTGGTGGGCTTGCGAAAGCCCCAACTTAGTGGCGTCTTCTATTATAATAGTATTTACGTTTGGAAGGTCCAATCCGTTCTCTATTATAGTAGTAGCTACTAAGATATTGGTTTTATTTTTTTGAAAGTCGTCCATTATTTTAATAAGTTTTTTTTCTGCCATGCGCCCGTGTATTACCCCTACCTCGGCTTTGTTTGAAAGTTCTTTTATTTTCTGGGCAGTGTTTTCAATAGTTTCCACGCGGTTGTGCAGAAAAAAGATTTGGCCCTTTCTTTTCAGCTCTGAGTTTATTATCCTTTTTACCGTTTTATCTGAATAAGGCAAGACCTGTGTTTTTATGGCTTGTCGTCCTTTTGGTGGAGTTTGGATTAAGCTGATTTCTTTAAAAGAAGAAAGTGCTAGGTATATAGTCCTTGGAATAGGAGTAGCAGACAAGCTCAAAACATCTAAGCTGGATTTCATTTGGCGCAGTCTTTCTTTTTGTTTTACTCCAAAACGTTGCTCATCATCTATTATAAGCATTTGAAGATTTTTAAATTCTATGTCTTTTGATAGAAGCCTGTGCGTGCCTATCACAATGTCTATTCGGCCGTCTTTTAAATCTTGTATGATTTTCTTTTGTTCGGTTTTTGTTTTAAGGCGGGAAAGCATAGCCACTTTTACAGGCAAATTTTCAAAACGTTTTTGGAATGAATTGAAATGCTGGTTGGCTAAAAGTGTAGTAGGGCATATAATAGCTGTCTGTCTGCTGTTGGCAGAAGCCAAAAGAGCTGTGCGCATGGCTACTTCTGTCTTCCCAAAACCCACATCTCCACAGACAATACGGTCCATGGGTTTTGATTTTTTTAAGTCCTTTGCAATATCTTCTATGGCTGAAACTTGGTCTGGCGTTTCTTCATAAGCAAATCCAGCTCTTAATTGGAATTCCATTTCAGTGTCAGCAGTATAAGGAGCTCTTTTTGAAACTTCTTTTTCTGCGTAAATCACCAGTAACTCTTTGGCCAGTTTTTCAACTTCTTCTTTTATTTTTCTTTTTGTCTTTTGCCATAGTAATGATCCTAGTCTTGAAACTTTGGGGTCTTGAAATCCTACATATCGGGATAGCTTTCTTTCTAGACCCATAGGCACGTACAGTTTGTCTCCTTGGGCATATTCTAGGATATAGTATTTTTGGGGTTTTGAGTCAGGTAGATTAAATTTTTGGATTTCAATAAATTTTCCAACTCCATGGTCCAGGTGTACCAGATAATCTCCTGGCTTCAAGCCCTTTAGATCAGAAAATAATTTTTGGGATTTTAATTTCTTTTTTATTATGTCCTTTGCCTTTTTTTCATCGTCTACCTTTATACTCTGTAGTTCTTTTATGTTTTCAATTTCGTTTCCAAAAAAATCCAGGCGTACGGCATTCAGCATATTAATAGGGAAGACATCTATAACTCCTCCTCTTTGTGAAAACTCTCCAGGGTCTGTAACTTTGAAAACTTTTTCATATCCCATTTCGTCCAGTTTTCTTATAAATTTTGAAAAGTTATAGTCTAACCCTTGTTCGGCAAAAATAACATTATCTTCAAAAAATGACTGGGTCTTTCTGGCTTTTAATATTTCCTCTAAATTTTCTGTAAACCAAATAGCCTCCTTTTCCAAAAAGTAGGGGGTGATTGATGCAATTAAAATATTCTTTAAACTATTTGTTTCCAAATCATTCTTTTACTAAATAGTGCCAAAAATTCTCGCCCCCGTCAAACTGTTGACAAATATGGAAAATGGGTGTATAATTAATGATATAGGTAAAATAGCACATTTATAAAAATTATGAAAAGGCAGTCATATCCAAAAGCCAATAATATAAAATTATTGTTTTCTGGCTATGACTGCCACTTTGGAAGTCAGGCAGAACCTTTTTTCACGAAAGGGATGACTCCGATGAAAGAATCGAGAGCGTCTGAAAAGAAGAGTGAACGGACATCGGCTCAAGAGAAGAGTTTTCGCCGGCTTCTCCAGGACATTGCCGAGCATGCTGCAACAGTAGCACTCGGCAAGATTAAGACCGACAGAAAAGGATGGCAACGAGCCATCGAGAGCGGAGACAAGCTTCGTGAAGCCGTGACCGACAAGGTGATCTCAATGGTTGGTGAAGTTTCTGCTTCACGGCTTCGGTACGTCAACAGCGTGCCAACGCCGGCTAGTGAGGACGTTGTCCTCACTGAGCAGCTCCTCAAGGAGCGCTACAACATCGGCTGGCGTGGCGACAAC
>Ga0172381_10000180_pt1 | contig 76685 bp, 119 predicted proteins | sample Leawel6488metaG_FD_119754 | JGI IMG/M metagenome (GOLD analysis project Ga0172381, IMG submission 119754) | Leachate microbial communities from a municipal landfill in Southern Ontario, Canada - Leachate well 64-88 metaG | ecosystem: Engineered > Solid waste > Landfill > Unclassified | place... | reverse complement strand
TCTAAGAATTATTAATCTATTTAAAGGATAAACACCCATATCTCTAAGATAAGAAAAATCACTTGGTCTTAAAGTTTTTGAACCTTTTTGAAATTCAGGGTCTTTCAATAATTGTATATAGGGGTTTGTATCAGTAGAATCGTTATCATATATTTTTTCTTTAATATAATTTCTGATAGCACCATTTTGTCCTTTAAAAAAATTTTTATCTTTATAAACAACATATTGTTTTTCAGGAACAATTCTTTCTTTTAATGTTTGGATATTCGACAAAGGAATACCATTAGTTCTTTGGGTATCAACTTTCAAATCCTTACTGAATAAAAAACTCATTTCATTATACATGTAGTAAATAATAATTTTTATTAGAATAATCGTTATATTTGTATATATTAAAAAATAAAGTATAAAAGAATAAAAATGTTGAATATGTCAGATAATTTACTACTTGGAGAGTTATTAGAACGAGGTAAAAATTTTGAAGTATACAAATATTGTAAAGAACACGATATTGAATGCTCGTGGGATTTTTCTAAAGCTGACAATACATCGTGGACTGATATTTATATTGATAATAAACTTGTGATGCAATTTCAAAATACAACCACAGTTAATCAATTTATTGAAGTTGTTAAACGAATGAAAAAAGATTACAATGATAAATGTATTGATATTGAAGGTGAAGATTTCTGGTTCGTAGTCGAAAGGAAAAAGTATTTTGATAAGTTTTTAGAAGAACATAATCATCTTTTTTAATAATCTTTTATAATCTGGGATGTATTAAATTTATCAATATTTTCTATTATTGAATTATTTATATGATTATCATTTTTGAATTCATCATGAAAAAATAAAACATTATATTTTATTTCTGAATTTCTTATCGTATTTGATACCTTGAATATTTCTTTAATATCTATGTTTTCTTTTTCAAAATTGGGAATATAATATACATCTTTCCCTTTTTTGAAAGCATGTATTATTTTTGTGTAAATAATCACATCAAAATATTCTTTAAAATCCTCATATTCAATATCTTCTTGTTCTAATTGGTCTTTTATATCAATGATGACTTTATTTCTTATTCTATTTACTTTTATATACTTATCGAACTTTTTTCGGGTTTTACAAAATACTATATAAAAATTCATATTTTAAACTATTCTAATTTTAAAGTATATATAACTTATAATTGGGTCTATGAAATAAATTTTCGAATTATTTTGTAACTCCTTGATATTTTATAAAAAATAATTTTCCGATTTATATATAATAACCGCACTTCAAAATTTTAAATAATTTAATTTTTTGAAAACTTTTTAGTTTTTTAATCCTACAAGATTAAAAAGCATTAAACGGCAATTATTCGCTTTAATAGCTTTTATAGCATAAAAAACAATTTAAATTAAAATGGCAAAGAAAAATTCAACAAATGCATTCAGTGACATTTCAGGTCTACTTGAATCTGCCTCAGACAAGACAGATGTTATCTTAGAAAATTCCAACATCAAAAGCACGTTTATTAGCACAGACATCCATATTTTGGATGCTTTATTATCTACTCATGTAATTGATGGTGGTATCGCAGATGATAGAATTACAGTGTTTGCTGGTGACCCACAAACAGGTAAATCTTATATCTGTTATAATATAGCCAGAAATGCTCAGAAACAGGGATATTATGTTGTTTACATTGATACTGAACACGCCTGTAACTTATCTACATTTGAAACTTTTGGAATTGATGTTAAAAAAGAAAATTTCCAATTGATAAAAATCAAGGACATTGAAACTATTAAGACTGTTATGGCTAAGTTTCTTAATAGTATGAGAATTAAAAAAGAAGAAGGATTTGATGTTCGTAAAACAATTATATTTTTTGATTCTATTGGTGGTGTTGCATCAAGAAAAGAAATTGATGATGCAATAGAAGGTAAAAACAAACAAGATATGACAAGGGCTAAATCACTTAAATCGTTATTTAGAATTATATCAGTTGAAATGGGATATTTGCGTATGCCTCTTGTAGCAACTAATCATATTTATTTGTCTCAGGATTTATTTCCACAGGCTATTATGAATGGTGGTAAAGGTCTTGAATACTCAGCATCTGTTATTGTTTATCTTTCATCAGCTAAATTAAAAAGTGATAGGGAAGATGATATGTCAATAGGACAGACTGGTATTATAGTTAGTGCAAAAGCTAAGAAAAATCGTTTAGCAAAACTGAAAAAAATAAAGTTTGATATCGATGGTGATGGTGGCACTAATAAGTTTGGTGGTTTAGATTTCTTTTTAACAGCAGAAAATTATGAAAAATTCGGAATTGCAAGAGGTAAATTGGTAAAGGGTACTGATGGTAATATGGTTTTTGAAGCTGGTGGACAACGTTCGAAATGGTATGTTCGTCATTTAGACCAAACCTTTTATGATAAGGAGCTTTATACTTCCAAAATATTTACAAAAGAGATTTTGTCTAATTTAGAACCTGTTGTAAAAGATTATTTCAGATATGCATCTTATGAAGAAGCTCAACAATATCAAGAACAATCATTAGATGCTCATCATAAAGCAGAAGAAACTGCTATTGATGAAACATTTGATATTGATGTTGACGGAGCAGATACTAAACTTTTTGATTAATTAGTAATATAATAAAAAAAAGACATGTGAGAATTCTCACATGTTTTTTTATCTAAAAATATTTTAAGTGAAATGGCAGGGGAAAAGGTTGCACCACAAACGGAATTATCGTTCTTTACTTACATATTGGCGAACCCATTACAATTTCAATTTGTTGAACCATCATTTTTTAAACAGGATGAAATACAATTTGTTTATAAATTAATACATGATTATTATTTATCAGCAAAAGTAAAAAGAGTTCCATCCAATGACCAGATAGTTGGTATGGTTAAAATAAATGACCCCGAAAATAAAATATCGGATAATGCATTACGGGTCATACTAAAGAACCAAAATGATAACATTGAAAAAGATTGGATTGAAAATAGATTTAGAGCTTGGAAAATATCAAGTGCTGTTAAAGAAAGAGTTTTCAAAAGTGTTGAGTTAATAAGAAGTTTGGATGATATTAATATAACCAATGTTCTTGGTATAACGTCCGAACTTGAAAACCTATATAAAAATCTTTTAATTATTGATAATACTGATGAAGATTTGGGTTCAGATTTTTATGACCCAGAATCTCATAAACAAAATGTAAATGTAAACAAAGTTAAAACTGGGTGGTCATCACTTGATAATATTCTTACAGGTGGTTGGGACATTGGAACTCTTAACGTTATTATGGGGGAGACAAACATAGGTAAATGCACTCATTATCAATCAGTTATGAGAGTTAAAAATAAAAAAACGGGTGAAATAAAAGAAATAAAAATTGGTGATTTTTTTAATTTAATTAAAAATAAAAATATTAATGATGGTTTGTAAAATATGCAATAAAAAATTCCAAACCAGAAAGGGGTTGATAATACATTTAAGTAAATTTCATTCAAATGAAAATCTTAAAGAGTATTATGATAAATACTTAAAAAATGATAATGAGGGTAAATGTTATATATGTGGTGATGATGCCAAATTTTTAAGTATTAGTAAAGGTTACCACACATTATGTTATTCGAATGATTGTTTAAGTAAATCAAGAGCAACTGGTACTTATCAATTTCTGATGTCTAAATATAAAATATCTAAAGAAGAAGCAATAAAATTAATGAATGAAAGAGCTTTAGAAAGAGGTAAAGAAATAAAAAGTGGATTAGATATTAAATTAAATGAAAATGAAAATTTTCATAAAGAAAAATCACACCAAACTAAGGAATATTGGATTAAAAGAGGTTATGGTGAAAAAGAATCTATTCAAAAATCGTCTGAAATTATGAATATGATTCATAATAAATCAACAATTAAAAGAAAAAATAACCCAGATAAATATAAAGATATATTAACAACCCAAATTGGTTATTGGCTTAAAAAAGGTTATCCTGAAAAAGAAGCTAAAGAAAAATTAATTGAAAGACAAAAAACGTTTTCTTTGGATAAATGTATAGAAAAATATGGTGATAAAATTGGTGAAGATGTCTTTAATAAAAGACAGTGGTCTTGGTCTAAATTAATGGAAGATAAATATAAAAATGGTGATTATCTTAAATTTAGAAAAGAACTATATTCTAAAGATGAACTCAAACTTTTCGAAAATATAATTGAAAAATTAAATATACATGATAATGTTTATTATGGTAAAAAACAATATTATAGAACATTTAAAAGTATAGGAAAAACTTTTTCATATGATTTTGTTTACAATAAAAAAGTGATAGAATTTAATGGTGATTATTGGCATTGCAATCCTTTATTATATAAAGCTGATTATTTTCATCAGTATAAACAGATGTATGCAAAAGATGTGTGGAAATTTGATAATATAAAAACAACTTGTATAACAGATTGTGGTTATGAAATTTTAATAATTTGGGAAAATGAATATAAACAAAATAAGGAAAAAACTATACAAAAATGTATAGATTTTATTAATAAATAAAAATTATTATATGTTAAGTGATAATACTTATAAAAAATTTATAGAGGTTTTTGATGTTGATGATTGGCAAATAGAAACTGATAACGGTTGGTCTGATATCGACCAAATTGGAAAAACTATTGAATATGATGAATGGGAATTAAAAACAATCGATGGATTTGAATTGATATGTGCAGATAAACATATATTATTTGATGAAAATTTTAATGAAATATATGTAGAAAATTTAATTAAGGGAAGTAAGATAATTAATACAAATGGTATAAGTGAAATATTATATGTTAATAAAACAAAAAATATTTCTAATATGTTTGATATTTCTATAAAAGATGATAAACATAGGTATTATACAAGTGGTATATTATCTCATAATTCTATGTGGCTTCACAATATTGCTTCAAATACTATTAAAGCTGGTAAGAATGCTTTAGTTTTAACATTGGAGATGGCTGAATATAAATGTACCAAAAGAATGGGTTCTATGCTTCTGGGTATTCCACCAAGTCTCTATGAAGAAAAAAGTAATGATACACAATATATGTTAAATAAATTGAAGTCATTTAAAAATACTGCAATCACAAGTAATTTATTCAATAGTAAAGCAGGTGAGCTTTTTGTTAAAAAGTTTAACACAAGTGATTGTACTGTTACTGACATTGATAATTACATAATGAAATTACAAGATAATAAACAATTTAAAGTTGATATGGTACTTGTTGATTATCTCAATATAATGAGTCTTGAAAAAGGATTAGATATTAAAGGTAATTTATATCAAAAAGGAAAACATATAGCAGAAGGTTTGAGGTATCTGGCTGGAAAACACAACACCACATTTATCACTGCAACACAAACAGATAGAGCAGTGTGGGGTGCATCAGATATTAAAATGGATGCAGTACCAGAATCAAAAGCTATTGTTGAAACTGCTGATACGGTCTGGGCTATTATTAGAACGACTGAAATGAAAAGACAAAATCTTTATCGTTTGAAAAATTTAAAGCTTAGAGATGGTGAATGTAAGGAACAACAGGTGAAGTTTACTTTTAAGCCTGAAACCTTAACAATGGAAAACGACCTTTTGGTCGTAGAATAAAAAAAAAATTTTTTATTTTATGAATGAAAAAAATAAAAATATAAAAACCGAAGATAACAATTCAGTGTTTTTAGAAAATGAAGATGGTGTCGATGAATACAATGAAATAAATTTAGGAAAAGATGTATTCGTTGATGAATCTTTTAATGAGGATGACGATGATGATGAACCATATATTGAAGCGGTAGAAGATGATGAAGATGGTGATGAAGATGAATCTGAAAAATCTGAAAATAAAAATAATTCTTCTGACAAACATGGTGATTTAAATGCTATATATCGTTTTAATAATAATAAACATAAGCGTGAAGGTCGTCACTCTCTGAAAAGAGATACCATATTTAAAGGTAAAGAGAATAAAGTAGAAATAGGTGAAGAAGATTCATCTGACCATCCGATTAATAAAAATTATAAAATTGAATCTGGTAGTTTATTCGAACAAGAATCCAGAAATAATGAAGATTATGTGAATCAAAAAAATCTTTCTAATGATGTTTTTGAAATTTTAGAAAAATTTACTGATTTAGATTTTAAAAACAACCGAAGAAAACCAAATAAACAATCTTTTAATGATTATTATAGATTGTTATTAGAACATCTTAGTATTAAGTATACCCATTCTGAATTGTTTGTAGAACTTGCTTATTATTTTTCGGATAATATTTTTAATATATTCAAACTTTTAGATAAAAAATATGCTACAATCGTAATCAGAGAACTAAAATCCAAAGGTTATTTAAAGAATTTAGATAACATAAATTTCGTTTAATCGAAATATAAAAAATTATGAAAATGAGAAATGTCAAAATTGAAAATATACTCACGAGAAGAAGTATTAACGGAATCATTAAAATATTTCAAAGGTGATGAATTAGCAGCCGAAGTGTGGATAAATAAATATAGTTTAAAAGATTCATATGGGAATATATTTGAAAAATCGCCAGATGATATGCATCGAAGGATTTCCAGTGAACTTGCAAGAATTGAAAAAAAATATAAAAATCCAATATCAGAAGAAGAAATTTATGATACTATAAAAGACTTCAAATTCATTATACCGCAAGGTGGCCCGATGAGTGGGATTGGAAATAATTTACAGATAGTAAGTTTAAGTAATTGTTTTGTAATTGGTGAAAATCCACATGATTCCTATGGTTCTATCTGCATGGTAGACCAACAACAAATACAATTAATGAAAAGACGTGGTGGTGTTGGTCACGATTTATCTCATATCCGACCAAAAGGAACACCAGTTAAAAATAGTGCATTGACTTCAACAGGTGTTGTCCCATTCATGGAACGTTATTCGAATACAACTAAAGAAGTCGCCCAAGATGGAAGACGTGGTGCATTAATGATTAGTATATCAATAAACCATCCCGATGCCGAGAGTTTTATTGATGCTAAAATGACAGCAGGTAGAGTAACTAACGCTAACGTATCAGTTAAAATTGATAATGGATTTATGAAATCTGTGATAAATAATGAAGATTATTATCAAACATTTCCTATAAATTATGACATCTCTACATATACTAATCGTTCAGAGATGAAATACGATATTTTAGAAGAACATGGGTTTTATAACGAAGATGGTAGTATGAAAACTGTGTATATTAAAAAAGTAGATGCTAAAAAAATATGGAATAAAATTATATTTAATGCATGGAAATCAGCCGAACCCGGCATTCTGTTCTGGGATAATATAATCAGTGAATCTATACCAGATTGTTATCAAGACCTTGGTTATAAGACTGTTAGTACGAATCCATGTGGTGAAATTCCATTGAATTCCTACGATTCGTGCAGGTTACTTGCATTGAATTTATATTCTTATGTTGAAAACCCATTCACAAAGGAAGCATATTTTAACTGGGATTTATTCAGAAAACATGTTCAGATGGGTCAGAGATATATGGATGATATCGTAGACCTTGAAATAGAAAAAATAGACCAAATATTAGAAAAAATCGAAAATGATTCTGAATCTGATAGAATAAAACTGGTTGAAAAGGATTTATGGGAAAATATTCGAAAAATGGCTATTAATGGTAGACGAACTGGTCATGGTATAACAGCAGAAGGTGATATGTTAGCAGCTTTAGGTTATATTTATGGTACAAAAGATGCTACCAATTTCTCGGAAACTATTCACAAAGAGTTCATGTTAGAATCATATCGTTCATCCGTGATTATGGCAAAAGAACGTGGTGCATTTCCTATATATGATTGGAATAGAGAAAAAGAAAATCCCTTTATAAACAGAATTTATAATTTAGATTCCGAGCTGTATAAAGAAATGGTTGAATATGGTCGTAGAAACATTGCCCTACTCACAATTGCTCCAACTGGGACTGTATCATTAATGACCCAAACAACATCTGGTATTGAACCATGTTTCCTACCAGTTTATATGAGAAGACGAAAAATTAATTCACAAGAAAAAAATGTGCGTGTTGATTTCACAGACGATGAGGGTGTAGCTTGGCAAGAATATCCAGTATTTCATCATAAATTTGAAACGTGGCTTGGCGTAAATGGTTTTGATATTGAAGCAGTAAAAGATATGAAGAAAGAACAATTAGATGAGATTGTTAAACAATCACCATATTATAAAGCCACTGCAAATGATGTTGACTGGGTTGAAAAAGTTGAAATGCAGGGTCGTATACAAAAATATGTTGACCATTCCATATCGGTTACAGTTAATCTTCCAAGTAATGCAACTGAAGAAATTGTAGCCAAGGTATATGAAAGAGGCTGGTCAAGTGGATGTAAAGGTATAACAGTTTATCGTGATGGTTCTCGTTCTGGTGTTTTAATTTCTAAAAAGGAACAAAAAGAAAAAGAAAAACTTGATGCTTTTAAAGACCACAATGCACCTAAAAGACCAAAACGGTTAAAAGCCGATATTATTCGTTTTCAAAATGATTCTGAAAAATGGATTGCTGTTGTTGGTTTATTAGATGGTAGACCATATGAACTATTCACTGGCCGTCTTGTAAACGGAATGTCTTCCCTATCACCAACTATTAAAGAATGTGAGGTTATTAAGAGTAAAATAGATGGTGAAGATGGTAAGAAGATTTCTCGTTATGATATGGAATATACTGATGTAGATGGTGAAAAGAAAACATTTTTTGAATTAAATCATTCTTTTAACCCCGAATTTTGGAATTATGCAAAATTGGTGAGTGGTTTATTACGTCATGCAATGCCTTTGATATATGTTTATGAATTAATAAATTCTTTAAACCTAAATGATGCCCATTTAAATACTTGGAAAGCTGGGGTCACAAGAGTTATTAAGAAATATATTAAAGACGGTGAAAAAGTAAAAGGTGTTTGTCAAGAATGTGGTAGTGAACATGTTGAATTTAAAGAGGGGTGTATGACTTGCATGAGTTGTGGTTCGAGTCGTTGTTCCTAATAACCAAGTAGTTAGATAAAAACCCTTCCGAATAAGAAGGTTTTTATTTTTTATTTTTTATTTAACTTATCTTTAAGATATTCAAGCATTGGTATAGCCTCAGATTTTCTGAATTTTTGTCCAACTTGAATTTTCATACCTCTTTTATCATAGTATAATAATACTGGGTCATCTTTCCACATAAAAGACCATAAAGCGTTACGATGTGTATAAGTTGGATGAAATATTGGTTTAAATCCCAAAAGTTCTGTTATTTTATTCCATTTTTTATATATGGAAGAATTAGCATCAATATCATTACGGGTATGATACCATGATATAACAGCCATGTAAGAATCGAAAATATTCCCAAATAACATTCTGTTATTTATTGGAGTTGATTCCAATTCTAATTTTCTAACTATTTCTTTATCAGTTAGTGGTATTAACATATCATTCTTTATTATGTTTCTGACACACACCATCCAGATGATTGGTCATTTGAATACATTCTGGACAATATTCGAGATTAAACTCTTTAAATATTGACCAATCACTTTCAAAATAATCAAATTTATGGAATCGTTCCTCATATTCATAACCATCTTCAGTAATCAATTTACCATCTTTAAATTCAAGATATTCATAATCTAAAAAATATCTATGGGTAATTTTTTTACCACTTATGGCTGCTTCAAGTGCTTCGGTTCGGTTCATACTTTTCTAAATAAGTGATATTTTATTGTTAAAATGTTCAACAATCAAAGAAGTTACAATAACAGTCATGATATATTATAATAATTCGGTTTCTTTTAAATAATGTAATTTACCACATTTTTTACATTTATCGACAGTATATGAGGTTTCATCCCAATGAGACCAACCATCTCCACCATAATGCATTGCAGCGTGTTCACTATATGATGAACGTTTTTCTGTTTTTCTGGTGGCTGTATTTGAAACAGTTTTATCACCACATTTATGTTTTATGGTCATAATAATGGTTTAAAGTTCCATAGTATTTTTTAGCTTATAATATTCATACCACCCTTTTATCGCATCTTCATTTTGTTTTCCCAAAAATGGTGCTTTAATCAAAGAACAAATATCTGCTTTTTGTTCAAGAGTTAGTTCTTCCCAGTTTGTATCCCAGAAATCGATATCGGATTCTTCAATTTGTAGAATCTCATCACCTGTTATCTGATTAATTTTTCCTGTTTTTATCATAATATTTTTATATTTTTATATTTTTATTATTAATATCCTCTGGCTACCCAGAATTGTTTCCAAGTTAAGAAATTTCTTTCGGGTTTTTTACTGGAGTCAAATTCATATGTTGTAGTAGTACCATAAACCAATCTACTCGAATCATATGAATTTGTACAGGCCATACCTTTTGATTTAGCCACGATATATCTATCTCTTTCATTTAATGTCAGGAAGAAATAAAAAATCCAAAGTATAAAATATGGTATGGTTAATAATATTTTTTTCATGATGTTTAATCGAAATTAAATTCTGCAACCCATAACTGTTCTATTATATGATGAGGTAGTTCTTTCGGTCTATTTATTTTTTTACTCAGCTCAGTTTGTTTTTCATCACTCAAATTGTTCCACCATTTCATAGCTTTTGCTCTTTGTATTGATGGGTTTTTTATTTTTTTAATTCGTGTTTCAATTTCCTTTTCAAATTCATCTTGTTCTTTAGTATATTTGGAAAAAATAACTCGAATTATTTTTAAGAATCTACTATCCGACTTTAAAATTTGGTCTAAATTCTTTTTATATGTCAATTTTTTTACTGTTTCATTCTTATGAATAAGTGGGTATTCATCCAATAAAATAAGAAATAATGTTGTTAATTCTTCATCTGAATATAATGTAATATCATTAAGTACATCTGACAACATTTTTGTAGACATTTTCGTAGACAGTTTTTGTCTTAAATTCTCTGAGAAGTTTTCTACTGATATTTTTTTCATGATAATTGTTTTTGTTATAATTTAGATACACCACCATACCCAACTACAAAAAATAATTTACCATCTACTTCATAAAGAAAAGTTGATGGTTCATCTCGAACAGTTCTTTTTTCGATTAATTTTATCCTTGGTTCGTTCTTTGTTATGTCAATATTTGGATTTTGTATCACAGGGAACGAATCAAAATCTGATTGATGTACTGGTATATCAATTAATTCAGAAGATTTATTTTCTTCTTTACAAGAAAATATTATTATTAGTATTAATAATGATACTAATGCCAAGATGAAATTTTTGTGATTAATTGGTTTCATATTATAAATTTTAGTTTTTATTTTTTTTTATCTCACAACAACCTGCTCTACAAGCAGTGTCATTATGTGTCGTTATAGCTGATAAACATCTCCAGTAACCACCACCATCTTCAAGCGTGTTCATTTTATTCATAGCACCATGCTTCTTACAATGTGGTGTACCATTTTTAATTTCAACTAAATCGAAATCAGCATAATTTATTGGAATGATATTTATTTCAATCTGGTGAGTTAAATCTTTAAATGGTAATTCACTATCACTTAAAAACATGTAAAGATTTTGTAAATGACTTACCGAATGAGCAAAACAAAGAAGTTCTCCTTTTGGATAATAAACTGGAAAATCGTTACCTTCACATGCTTCCACTACTAAATTTCCAATATCATAAAAACGCCTGAAACCAACTTTGTGTGATGGTTCAAATCCAAGATTGAACATTAATATGGATGCTGTTAATGGTATATCGGTGTACTTATTTAAATAATTACCAGTCAAGATATAATAGTGGATATGTCGGTCAACTATAACAACAATTTTGTTATATTTTCCAGTATTGAGGTCGAGTTCTTCAGACCACACTGCATTTCCTATATTTATCCGTTTAATATCCATTAATTATCCATTAATTTAAAATGAAACGACAACTTCCAAAACTTGTTAAATGCCCATCATCATCATTCAACCAAAAATTTGAACCTTCAACATCTACAATAGTGTACTTATTACCAACAGTAACGTTTGGTTTATAGAATCTCAACTGTGGTAATTCTTTAAGTTCTAATTTCTGCCCGATATATGATTTTAATTCATTCATGTTTATTTATCAAAATCACTTACACTTCCGTTTTCTTCTTTTTTGATATCCTCATAAGGACTTGCGACAGTTCGGTAAAATTCCATTTTGGCACAATCGATAGCACCCATGATATTATTCATGTTCTGGTATTTTTTCCCTCTTTTTTGAAGAATTTTGTGCATCAACAATGAAATACAATAATTTAAATCACCATCTGTTTCTATGTTGTCTGCAAGTTTCTGTACTGGTTCTTCAAATTTTATTCTATCTTCTTTGGTTGTTTCGTGTATTACAGCCATAATGTTTTACATTTTTAATGGAACAAATATAATAGAAATAAAAATATAAAAAAATAATAATAAGTTAAATAATTTCTATATTTAGTGGTACACCTTTATATGTAGCATCACCCCAACCACTGACGAACACTTTTTTCCCTTTCCACTCTGAGAAATCAATATTACAGAATCTTTTTATTTCTGGTTCAATATTATCCAGATTAAGTCCCCGACAATGACCTTTAGCAATAGTCATTATAATGTACCTTCTTGCCCGTTCTTGGTATGTTTCTATATCGTCAAATCCTAATAACTCAGCTTGCTGTATTGCAAATTTTTCACATGCATATTCTCGTTGATACAATTTACCAAAATAGCCATCGATAACATGTTTGATTTCATGTATACCAACACAGAACCTATCCAAATCCGTAGGATGGGGTATTTTTACTTGTTTATCATTCCAATACGCCCTTCCACAAGATGTGCGAGACCATTTGACCACTTCTATTTTATATTGCTTTAAAAGCCTTTTAAGATGCTTCTCGGCTATGTCTTTATCGAACTTCATATTACTCTATTATTGTGATTATTTTATACCACAATTCAGTTCTTGTGTTTCCACAGGAAATACAATCTCTGAATATTAAAGTATCACCATTATCCATAGTTGAACCAACAGTGCCGTGCTTCCAATAACTATTCACTGGTCTGTCAACAAACCTGACAACTGCATCACCTTTTTCAAAGGTGGTAGATAATACACATTTTTTACCGTCAACTTCAGCTATAAAAGCTGATGTGAAAATATCGGTATTATATTTATAACCTGTTAACTTTTCCATTTCCATAATTATCTTAATTCATATCCTGAAACTAATCCAGCTTTTTCCCATGCTTTAACTTCTTTTCGAGCTTCTTCTTCAGTTTTCAAAAAGTTCTTTCTAATCGTAGTCCGTTTCTTACTACCAATAGGACATCCTTTCGGTAATATAGTTGTAACGACATAAGGGTATTCTTTTTTAGTTCGTATCATAATATAAATTTTTTAATAAGGACAAAATTCTTCGTATGTCATTATTTGATTTACATTATTCCATTTACTGGTATCAATTTTATCTATTGAACCTGTTTTAGAATCGAAAATTTTTACTCCCCTACATATTTTTTTACCTTCTACTGATTTGTATGGTAATTTATCCAGTTTTGGTGAATATAAATTAATAGATTCCTGACTTGTATTCTTAACAAGTATATGAGTGTTTTTTTGTGTCTCATAAATAGAAAACCATTCTAATTTTAAAATAGATTCCATTTTTAAATATCCAATATTTTTTACTATCATAATTAAAATATTATTCAGGTAAATACATCCATTTAATAACATCTAAGCTATATGACAATTCTGAATCATCATCAACTGTTCTCCAACTATGGTCATCCCAATTACCATATTTTATGATGGCTGGAACTTGTTTTCCACTTGACCATTGTAATATAGCCACTACTGGTTTTTCTGGTTCAGGGGCATTGGTATATTTCCCTTCTTTTAATTCCAAAATAGTCCAAGGAGATTCTGTTTTTTTATTATTTTGTATAATTTTATCTGCCCTATCTCTCGCAATTACAAGACCGACAGTTTTGCCACGAGAAAAGGACTTTGTTTGCATCGGGTCTGTTTTCATATCCAATAGCCCAGTATCACCTTTTAATATCCCATTGTTTATTTTTATTACCTCATCAGATAATGATTTAGATAAATCACAAATAGCATCATACAAATCATTATATGAAAATGCTTGGGTTTCAGTGACTTTGTTAATTTCGGATTCAGGTATTGGTTCGGACGTTATTTCAGGTTCAGATTTAGGTTCAACTTCTTCTTTCACTGATTTTGATACTTCAACACCATCTTTATATATGGGTAATTCTTCAAGACCCATACCATCTATTGACACTGGTTTTGTTTTTATAGTTTTACCCTTTGGAGTTAATATATAGGAGAAATGGTCTCTTGCACCAGCCTGAAAAATTAACCCCATTTCAACCAATCGGAAAAATAACCCATTATTGATACGAAATTGATATTTCGAACTACACACCAATGCACCAGACATTTCCATGTCTGTAATTAATTCCCAACCATTCTGGAGTAGATACATTACAGAATTCTGTTTTGGTGTTAATTTTTTATTTTCTGAGTTGTCCATATTATTTTAATTCGTTTAATGCTTCTAATCTAAAATTCTTAAATTCCTGTTCAGTTGCAACAGTAACATAATCTCTTAGAATATAAGTAATATTCTCATCTATTACATTATTTGATACATGAATTATATCACTTATGATTGAGGTATTTAAACTAAATCCTTTAACTACTTTAATCACGAGTATATAACTAATTAATTTTTTGTCGTGTGTGTGATATACTGGAAACATTTTAACAATAGAATCTTTTTTATGATTCCACCATCCATAGTAAGGGAAACTAACATCTAATGTTAATGTTTCATTTACCACTTTCGTATTGTTGACTTGTATATTCATTTGTAATCAATTTAAAAATATCTCAAAAATAATATATTTAATATTATAAAAAAAATCGTGTTAATCTATTATCAAAAAATAATATATAAAACAAAATAAAATAGGTGTTTCATGCTTAATTATAAATTATTTGAATTCTTAAATAAAGCCAAAATAATACTTAAACAGAATGATATTCCAGAGACTAATCCAGATTTTTTAAAATTAAAAGATTTATTAAAAAATAATATGGGTTATATCGGTAAATTTACTGAATGGTTAGTAAGAGACCACGAATTATTTGATAAATTAAAAGAAGTATTTAATGAATTACAAAACACACCTAATTTAGATATTAAATGGGATTCTTTTGATAAGTTGGAAAAACTGTATGATTATCTTCAAAAATTTAATGCAAATAAAAAAATAAATCAGGTTTTAAAAGCTTTACCATCCAGAACCAGAGAATTAGTTAATGATGAATTAAGAAATTTAATATTATTAAACACAGAATATTCTAAACCTTTAATTACTTTTTATTCAAAAAAAGGTGGTCGTTATAAAGATATTGAATCTCTAATAATTGATACTGAAGATTTCATTGATAATTTAAAAGGTGAATTTAACCTTATTGCATATCTCGAAAAAATAAAAGGATATAATGTCGATATTATAGAAGCCAGAGAAGATGTTTTGATGATTAAAGTAAACGATTATGAAGCTTCTTGCGCTTTGGGTTCTAAACTTTGGTGTATTAGCACATCTAAAGAACATTTTGATAATTACGCCAATGCATTTAAAGTTCAGTTTTTTATTTATGATTTCACCAAAAAACGTTCAGATATACACCATATGATTGGTGCTACGATAAATCCACAGGGAGATATAGTAAACGCTCATTGGGCAAATGATGACTCAGTTGAAGATTATTCTATATTTGATGAGATGGGTTAATTATAATGTTCTATATAATAATCAAATAATTCACTTTCTGATAGATATTTATAATGACCTTTAATATCATACATCAATATATTACCTCGTATAGTTGTGGTTTGTCGGTCTTTCCAGTCTAAAAAGAAAATGATAGTATTTATTGTAATGGTGGTTTCTAAAATCATAATTAAATTACAATTAAAATCTATTAATAGATTGGGTTGATAATCCATTTATCACACTTATCATCGAACATATCAATCATGGCCTTTGGATTTTTACACACACAATTACATTCAGCTATTTTACAAAACCCAGCTTCGGCCATAAAATGTATAAAATTCAAACAACTACCACAACAAAGAAGGAACATTTCCTTTTCTTTTTGGAGTGCTTCTTCTTCATTAAAATTGGTTTTATCAGGTTGTGATAAATTTTCCATATTATTTTTTTAAATATATACGAATGTAGTAAATAAAAATATAATATGATAAAGAATTTTTCGTGTTTTTTAAATGAGGGAATCAGAGATGATGTTAGAATGGCAAAAGAATACGCTATGGATGTTTATAATGGTGAGGATTATGCTGGGATGGACTATGATGAAATCGAAGAAAGATTGATAGATTTTGCAAGAAACGAATTTCCATATGGATTACAAAAAATACCAAAAAAATTAATACTTTATAGAATAATTAATGTTAAATCAGAAAAAGATATAAATAAAATTAATTTGGGTAAACATTATGTGGGTGATAAAGATATGATATTAGACAGTGAATTTTTATTTTCTGCTTCATTATTGAGTGGTGACCCTATTCATAGATGGTTTATTATAACAATTAAAACCACACCTGATAATTTAGATTATAGAGATATGTTAGGAAACAGAGCAGAATACCCATTGGAATATGAATATTCACTATTAAATGATAAAGACTTGGAAATCTTAAACATTGAAGAAATTGACCCAAATGAATATAATTAATGCTTATATTTATTTTTATAATATTTTAACCTCAGACATCATACTGGATAGTTTGGTTCGGATAATAGGTTCACCTATTAGTTTTATCCGTATAAACATTAAATCATAATCTTCCTTTGTTGTGCCTTTTTCGATTGCATCTTTAATATTTTTTATTAGGAGATTAACTTTATTCACACCTTCATTTTTTTCTTTTTCGGATAACTGATGTGCTTTATTCTCCAATAATTCATAACGAATGGTGTGGATATTTGCCATGAATGTTTTTGTTGGAGATGGAACAATGTCACCTCCTTCGGTTAAAACCCGAACACAATCATCAGCCATGTCCATTATGATGTTTTGATTAGCTGTAATTATTCGGATTTCCTCATCAATTTTTCTCGTTTTAACGATTGCCATTATAAATCCAGTTATCTGACTTAATGATATTTCTCTTTCTGGAAAAAGATATGTTGTTGGAGAATATGTGAGCATTTCACCCAATTTATCATAACTGTGATAGGGGGCAACTAAGCACTTTATTATTTTTCCCTCATACAACATTTTAGATGTTGCTTCCTGTTCAGGAGTTAAGTCGAATAAATTTTTTTGTATCATGATGTATTTTTAAAATATTTTTTTGATAAAATATATAATAACAGTCATTAAAATAATTATTATAAACATGGAGACTATTAGAATTATAAATGATATCAATCTATTTACAAAATTATTTATCAAAGTTTTAAACTCATTATCCTTCCCTTTTTTGAATAAATTGATATTAAATAAATTTCCAACAAAAAGTCTTGATAAAAAAGTTGGTTCAGGTATTTCTATTGGTTTATTTTCAATTACACACTTTTGCCTATCCACAGATGATAAAACCATTTTATACCATAATATTACTATTGATAATTGAATAATAATATAAAGGGTTAAGAATTCAATTTGAAAAAAAATGAAAAATAATATCCAGAGAAGAATTGAGAACCCTAAATTAAAATATAAAAGGCTCTTACGGAATTTTTTTTCCATTTCAATTAATTGTTCTGGAGTCTTAGGATTTTTTGATTTCATTTCCAATTTTTTTCAAAGTTAATGAAATAAAAATTATTTATGTCTTTTTCTATGACAATTTGAACATAATAATATACATTTATCTAATTCTGGTTTTAATACTTCAAATGATTTTCCACCACGTTGACCAAATGCCATTTCTTTTTTTATTGGGTCAGTATGATGAAAATCATATACGCAAATATCATCGATTAAACCACAATCAACACACTTTCCACCTAAATATTCAACTGCTTTCGCTTTTATTTCTTTTGAACGATTTGTTGAATATTCAATTCTACAATTTTTACAATAACTATCTAAATAATACCAAACCTGACCATTTAATCCTCGTTGTGTACCTCTATAAAATTCAGTATCTTCTTTTTCTTGTATACATTTTTTACATATTTTCATGTAAAAGTATACGATAATTTAATATAAAAATTACTTAATTTACAGGACTATTCAAAAATTTAAATAGTATCATAAATCATAAATTAAAATGTTCCCGAATTATTTTATTTGTCGAAATCATTTCCAGAAGAAATTTTTCCAGATTAACTGGTTTTTCTTCCCATTATTCGTCTTCATCATCATACCCCCAAGGTGTTATTGTGTGTTCTTTTAATGGTTCGTATTTTAGTAATTCTTCATAATGAGATTTACACATTAAATGTTGCCTATAATGACCAACAGACACACCATCTTTTTCGATACGATATTCAATGACATTAGCTGATGTACTCATTTTAATATCCTTTTTCTTTATAATATTGTTCTCTTGATATACCTCTCTTTTCAATTTTATCGAGGTCATTCAAACCCAACGGTGGACGACCACTATTATTTTTTGTGACACAATCTAAACAAATTTCATCTGATGTCCACTTCATTTCCATGCGACCATTTTTTTCTTCGGCATCATACCAGAGCCATATAAACTCACGACCACATTTAGGACAAAACTCCCCACTTCCAGATTTATGATGAATTTTTTTCATTTTTAATTATTTTTAATCATATGAGAACAAATTTCATATATCCACCCCCTTTTTGTCGATTTACTATAAGCAGCTCTACTATTAATTTCAAATTCCCTTCTGGATATATATTTTAATGATTCTTGATGACATCTTTCTTTTGTCCAATAATTGTTTGGTTTTCTATGTTTACTTATTTTTATATTTGATGTGTGATTCATCCTTTAATGTTTTTAACAACGCCTTGGTCAGAAATGGTGTATGTGGTGTTTAATATATGCTCAGTGTATTCCATTTAATATAACCATTGGTAAAATAATTAATACCTTCTTCGGTATCTGTATAATCACAGAGTTTACCACATTTGGTACAGTATTTTCCAACTATTGGAACATAATGGATAATACCTTGAACAAATCGTCCATGAATGTCTGGTCGTTGGGTCATGTTATATTCACCAACTTTTGTTTCGGCTTGGCAACAGGTAGATTATATCATATATTTATTTTTTAAAGATTGCCCACCATCTGGTGGAATTTATATTATAACTAAATGATAATCCATATTCTTGTATTATTTTTTTGAAATCTTTTTCATCAACTTTCCATTGATTTCTCACAAATTTCTTTAATAAGTAATGTTGATTTTCACCAGTGAATGGGTCAGCTAAACGAATATGATTTCCGTTATGCCCAAGATAAACTGAAAAATGTGGTACATCCAAACTATAAACAATAATCGGAAGCCACCCATCTGCTATGTATTCATTAAGTTTATCAAAATCACCGTTTTCACCAAACTGACATTGTAAACCTAAAATCTTAGCACCATCTATTAAAGAATCATACGATGTACCTTCTTCTTGTTTAGAATCTAATATACAAACCATTTCTTCTTCACTTGGAACAGGCATGTTAAAATAATCCAATACCATTTGAAGTGTGGCACAACCACAGGTGTAATTAGTTTTTTGTTTGTATATTTTTATGTTCAGCATAATTGAAATTTTTATATCTTCAATAACTATTTAAACGATTCCATTCTTCATTTGTTAACAATTGTTCTATTTTCTTTTTGAGAAATTCACGGGGTGTTGGCGCAGGTAACATATTAATGTTTATTTGCGGTGAGTTTTTCCATTTTTCTGGAACTATGATTTCACCAGTTTCAGCTTTATAAAAACTTTCCAGAATATATTCCAATAACTTTGAACGTTTTTGTAATATTTCAATTTCTGAAAAAAGGTTTGTTACTGTTTCTAATTCAGTTAAATTTATCATAATTACACATTTTTAGTTGTGTAAAAATATCATAAAAATACTGAATAAAAAAATCGCAGCTATACAAAATAAAAAATGCACGATTGCGTTGTTTTTGCAATCGTGCATTTTTAATGCAATTATAATTTTTTAATGACCCCAAGATGAATAAACACCAGCATCACCACTTGTATATGGATAAAGTGGATATCGACCACCAATATGTGGTTTTTCAGAATAAGTTGTAACAACCAAAGGTTTATATATTTCTTCACCTGCGAATTTATCTTTTAATGGTCTTACATTAACACTATCATGACCACTCGTGTTAGGAACAGATTCACCTGCAATCGGTTTAACCCAAACAGATTTGTCACCAACTTTAGTTACTTGATAAAAATCAACGTTAGTTTGGTCGTAACCCCAACTACTGTAAAGTAAATCACCAACTTTATATGGATTTACCATATCTTTACGTTTCTGTTGTTTAAGAGATTTTTCATCTTCTTTTCTTTTAATCCAAGAGTGTTCATTTGTTATGAAATCAGTTAGAACTTGTAACATTCTTTCTGGTTTAGAATACCTATAATTTTGTTTAATTTTATAACCTGAGTATTTACCTTTTGGTGTCAATTTTAGAATACCCATAGTAAGTTTTTCCATATTAATAGCAATAAGATAATCCATAAACCTAAAATCGTAAGTCCCTTCATCTATTAATTTTTTGGCTTCTTCTACATCATTTACAACAGGTATTTCATCTTTATTTTTATAAATATCCATTATACTTTCTGTAAGTAATATGTGGTCTGTAAATGTTTGTATATGTTTCATGATATAAATTATTTTAATTTAGTTAATAAATCATCTAATTCAGCATCGGATAATTTATATAAATTTTTATGAAGTATTGCTAATTTCTCACGTTTTTTAGTTTTATCATTTGTGGGGGTTTGTGTTTCTATCGATGGTTCATCTTCTAAAACTGAAGCAGCTTTAAAACCTCTCGATGTTCTTGGGTCTTTTAATAAAGTTCCAAGTGTTATTTTTTCATCTGAAAAAGTCGGTTTCCAGTCATTTCTACTAAATGGTTGACTCATCCTTCCTCTACCACTACTGAATTTTTTTAGAGTTTCTTGGATGTTTTTGGTATCTGGTTTATTAATAGTTCCAACATTATCTTCGAAAAGAAGTGTATCTCTTGTACCTGCTCCTATTCCAGTTTTAACATGAACATCAATAACTTTTAAAAGTAAATTACCAGTATTATTCATATAAAGAAATGCATATTTATAAACATTATCATATTCCCAATGCCAATTAGATTCATTAGTCGCTATTAAATTATAACCTTCTGGTTTATATTTCTGAGCATACTCAGATTCGAATGTAGTTGCTTCAGTTATTAATATAAATGGTTTTATATGTTTCATATTGTCGATAATATTTTTTTGTATATATTAAAAATAAAATTATTATTTTTTATCATAAGTATTTAATATTTCTACATCATCGAAGTTAGGAACATATATCTCATATTCATATGGATTCATAACTCTTGTTCTAATAGTTTGTTCAATATCTATCACATTTTCATTTGGTATTAATCCCTCACATATATTATTACCGAAACCTTCAGCTACTCTAATATCAGTTGTCCATGATGTACCTTCATAATTATCATCTGGGTTTATTGTATCAATACCCCTGTAAACTTTTAACGGGTATTTAATATTTTTTACATAATCAATAACTTTTTGAATTTTTTGCAATGCTTGTTCTTCATCATAGAAATCCATACCATCCATAGCATAAAAATCATCAATATAATAATCAGGTTGATATATTAATTCGTTTGTATCATTTAACCATTCATTTAGAGTGGTTTTTATGTATGTTTTATTTTTCATTTAAAAAATAAAAGTAGTTTTGTAACTGGTCTTCATATTGAAAATATAATATATCTTTTGGTGTATAATTCACCATTTCACGACCTTTGATGATTACGCCATCATATCCGAGTTTCATCATTTCAGCCTCAATGGATGTTTTAGCCTCAAAATCTCTTTTATCAGGGAAATCTTTTCCTTGTTCTTTGGAAAATTTAAAAACTAATGTATTATAAAACCAAATTTCCCAGTCATTTAAGGTATTGAACATTTTAGGTTTTTTAGGAGTTGCATTAACAACAAATTGTACAGCACCATATTGTTTTGCAAGAGCTTTATTTGCCAGTGAAGCTGTGTATAAACCTCTACCCAAAATAGCTGAACCACCATTTTCTTCTTTTCCAACTTCTCTTATTCCTCTTATGGTTACATTTTTTCTTTTCCACTTCAGATAATCAGCATGGGAAACATCTTCATTTATAAAATCAATATATTTCAACATTATTTTTATTAATATTTTTTAGGTATATATTAAAAATAATAAAGATACTTATCATGTGTATATTATTTTTTATTATACATTTGTATATTAATAATTCCAGTTATGAAATTGTAGTAGTACTGGACAGTAATAATTTAATAAATAAAAAGTGATGATTGAGTTTAACAAACTAATTCAAGCCCAATTCAACAAGATGTGTGAAACGGGTAAGTTATTTCGTAGTTCGTTGACTGGTCAAGAAGTGTGGGATTTGTATATTAAAAGTTTTCCAAAAGAACACAATCCCATATTCAGAAGTCCAGACAGTTCTTCTCATAACTGTAATCACTGTAATAACTTTATTCGTAGATATGGTAATATCGTTACCATTGATGAAAATCTCAATGTTGTTACGATGTTTGATGTTGATGCAGATGAAGAATACAGTGCAGTAGCTAAAGTGGTAGATTCTAAACTAAAATCGGCTACGGTTTCGGGTGTTTTCTTTGAAACTTTCAGCGAGCTAAATTCTTTACCTTATGAGAAATGTTCTAAAACAAATGAAATTTTCAGATTGGGTATTGACAAAAACGTAAAGCAATACACAAAAGAGGAAGCTGAATTGTATAAAAATTCAGATAATTCTTTCATAGTTAAACCTGAAGAAATTAGAACATTTAATCATTTACATCTTAATCTACCAAGGGTATTTGTAGATATGGGTGATGATTCAGTTGAAAAAATAATGGCTAATTATCGAGATGCCAAAAATGTTTTTCAAAAGGCTATGCAAGTGATACCGCTTGATACACTCAATCTGGTGAAAGACCTTATTAACCAAGGTTCACTGCTGGATGGACAAACTCATTTGTATAAATTACACCAAATCATACCATTAAAAGAACAATATGATAAATTATCCGATGATAAAAAGGATAATTGGTGTTGGATTAACAGTTATAAACTTCCATTTGCTAAGTTCAAAAATGAATTAATTGGTACTTTATGCACCGAGTTGGCAGAGGGGGAAGAATTAAACAAAGCATGTCAGTCTTGGAATAAAAGAGTTGACCCAGTTAATTATATGAAAACTGTTGCTCCGATTACCAAGAAACAAATTGAAGAAGCTAAAAAATTCGTTGAAGAAAATGGTTATGAAGAATCTTTTAATAGAAGATTTGCCACAATTGATGATATTAAAGCTTCGGAAATTAAACACATCAATGTTGGAGACGGTAAATTAAAAACTGTTTCTATATTCGACAATGTTAAATCGACTTCTACTCGTCACAAAGGAAGTGAATTTGATAATGTGGAAGAAGTAACTATTGAAAAGTTTATGTCGGAGGTTCTTCCTTCGTGTACTTCAGTTGAAGCGTATTTGTCTAACAAATATGAAGGTAATCTTGTTTCTTTAACAACAGCTAACAATAAAGAAAGCAAACCTATATTCAAATGGAATAACAATTACAGTTGGACATTCAATGGTAACTTGGCTGGTAAATCGATGATTAAAGATGCTGTTGAAGCTAAAGGTGGTAAGGTTGATGGTGTATTGCGTTTCTCTATTATGTGGGCAGAAAATGACCCAACAGATAATTCCGATTTAGATGCTCATGCACAAGAACCAAATGGTACTCATATTTATTATTCGTCTGATTACAGAAAAGACAGAGGAAATCATAGAACTTCTATGTCTGGACAGTTGGATATTGATATAACTCAACCTAATAATTTTAGTAATAAAAATATTGTTGAGAATATCGCTTGGACTGATATCAAAAGAATGAAAGATGGTGTTTACAAATTGTGGATTAACCAATATGCCAGTAGGGGTTCTAAAGGATTCAAAGCTGAAATTGAATTCGGGGGCGAAATTTATTCTTATGAATATAATAAACCCGTATCAGGCAATGTACAAGTAGCTGAAGTTACTTTTAATAATGGGGAATTTACCATTAAGCATTTACTACCTGAAATTGCATCATCTAAAGAACTTTATGGTTTACAAACAAATGAATTTCATAAAGTGAATTTAGTGTGTCTAAGTCCTAATCATTGGGGAGATAATAATGTAGGAAATAAACATTATTTATTCATGCTTGATGATTGTAAATGTCCAGTAAATATTCGTAGTTTTCATAATGAAAACTTGATACCAGAATTAGCACAACATCGCAAAGTTCTCGAAGTACTGGGTAACACTACTATGATTGAACCTGCTAATAAACAATTATCTGGTTTTGGGTTCAATGCTACTGTTCGAGATGAACTTATTGTTAAATTACAAGGGTCATTCAAACGAGTAATTAAAATAAAATTTTAAAATAATAACAAATTAAAAATTTCAATTATGTATAAACAAGCAAGTCAATTACAGTTAAGAATTCCTACCAATGTAGGTTCATTATCTGTTGAACAACTTTGGGGATTAACTCAAACACAGTTGTCAAATGCGATTAAAGCAATCAAAAAAGTGTTAAAAAAGAGCGATGATGATGAATTGTCGTTCCTTGAAGATACCAAGGTTGTTGATGTTGAAAATCAGCTTCGTTTCGATATTCTGAAAGATGTATATCTTACGAAGAAGAAAGAGGCCGAAGAACTTAGAAATGCTGCTGAAGATAAAGCACATAATCAAAAGATTCTTACTTTAATTGCAGAAAAAAGAGAAGGTAAACTTAGAGATATGTCTGAGGAAGAATTACAAGCACTTCTTCGATAATTAATAAGTGATATTGTATAATAAAAAAAGTGGGGTTATTCCCCACTTTTTTCGTTTATATCGTGAACTTTATTTAAATCTCTTTCGACTGATTTGACAGTTACTTTGAAATCGTTTAATTCTTTTAAACTTCTCATTTCATAAAGTTTCTCACTATTTTCTAATACCTTATAAAAATTTGTTGTTAATTCTTTTAAAACTTTTGTGAACTCTTTTTTGTTATAATTTTGGATTGAACTTGTTTTTTCTTTTGGAGTTTCTTTATTTTTTCTTTTCTGAAACTCATCTGTCATCTCTGTGTAATTTGCGTTTCCTGAAATATTATCCATAGATATAAAATGTTTTAATTTATATCTTATATGCTATTTTTTTCAAATAGTTTTGTGAAGTTTCAGAATTTATTTTATCTTTTATGTGTGGTAATAAATTATTATCAACCCAGAATCCACATACATTACCTTTTCGTTGACCGTTCATCCGACAACGAAGTTCCATAGATTTATATCTTTTCTCTATTTGGTCTGGGTTATTTTTATCAATTTCTGTTATACCTTCTACGCCTTCATCATCCAATATGCCCATATGGAGCGTATGAGTTCTTTCGAATTCTATACGTTCGTCTGATTTGTTTATTTCGTGAAGCTTCACGAATCTTTCGAGTTTCTTATCCATAACGTTCACCTTCTGGTTTAGCCCACCAATCTTTATAATATTGAACTTGTTCTTCTAAATTAATAGGTTTATCATTAAATTTACGGTGAAAAGATTTTAATATAATACCAGACATATCGTCTGCATGTGCTATACCTAATGAATTAAACCATTTGGCTACTTCACTTTTATACCACAATTTTAAATCGTTACGCAATCTCTGACCAAGGGTGCGATGTAATCCAATCACATCATCTTCAGATAAAGTTTTAACCCATTCAAAATCTTCATCTGATAAATATGTTTTTATTTGTGCAAAACACAAACTCAACATTTTTTCGTTATTATATTTCATTTTTTTAGATGTTTTTAATCTACAATAATCCTCATTTTTATATGTTCACTCACCTAAGACTGTCAACGGCAGCATGAATATTCGATATGCCTACCTTCAATTTAGCGTGTTCACTCACCCTTTGCTATCAAAATGCAATGTATACCCATGATGTGTCTACCTTCAATTTAGCGTGTTCACTCACCAGTCTAAAGTTTTATACGAATAAAGGTCTCGATGTGTCTACCTTCAATTTAGCGTGTTCACTCACCAAAAGGATAAGTCGATCAGCATCCCTACCGATGTGTCTACCTTCAATTTAGCGTGTTCACTCACCATACTACTAACTAATTTATTAATATTCAAATCATTAAGATGATATTTTTCTTCTAAAATTTGATGTATTTTAGAGAAAGAATAATATAAAATGTATTTTTTTAAATCATAATTAAAATAAACAATATTATTTTTCTTACCAATTAAATAATCAGAATCATTTTCAGAAACATACCATTCTGTATCCTTAATGATATTCCAAAGGAAGTATTTTGGACTTCTGGCTTCCTGAATCTTTTGTATTATATCTAAAGTATCTTCTTCCATTCTTTATGAGAGATATGCCATACATTTGTTTTTAGCCTCGGTTAGCTCAATGAATTTATCTCTGTTACCACCTTTGTCTGGGTGGTGAACCATTGATAATTTGCGGTATGCCCCTTTAACATCTTCTAATGTAGCATCAGTTTCTAACCCAAGAACTTGAAAACTGGATGATGGTTTTTGTTTTGAAAACAATGAATGTAAAAAGAATCCAAATATCCAAGAATCTTCTTCTTTTTCCATGCGTTCCCAATCTTCTTTTCTTTTTTTCCAATCTTCTTTTTCCTGTCGTTGTCGCTCCATTACTTCAGGAAACAATTCTTCCCGTAATTTAGCTATCACAGAAGCGAAAAAATATTTCCAGAGTTTTTCAGGTAATTGACCAGCCGTTTTTTTATCTATGCCATCCCATTTCATTCGAATAGCATTGACAGCGTTATTATAACCTTTAATATTACCTCGTGCATTACCCACTTCTAAAAGTGTAATAAAATCCATTGTCAAGTCTGAAATGAATTCATTATGACTGAAGTTTACACCTTTATCAAGGTTATATTTTTTAATGTAATCGAGTGGTTTCATATTATTCGTCAGGTAATGTGTTATGTTTAATCATATTAAATATTGGAAAAACAAAAAATGTAAATATTCCACAGAAAACAGTAACTGCATATACTAATACTTCACCGAGTTTCTGAAAATCTGTTAATTTACCTATTTTATATGTTACAGGATGGGTTGTATCAAGCGATTCAATTTTATTTTTCTTGACATATATCCGAATCTTTATTGACCATATTAATAAACAAATATAGATAGGAATCCAATAAATCATTAATATTATAATAGGCAAGTTCATATTATTCTTCGATTAAATCAAATTGCCCGATGAAAACAACATATGTGTTTTGAAATAATATTTCAGGTTCACCTTCTCCCATAGAAACATCGACACCTTTATTAGATACTCTATTAAGATATTCTGTCACTTCTTCATCAACAGGTATACCCCAAGCTCTTTCACCAATTTCATAATCTTCCCAAACTTTTATAATTTGGAATTGTACTGGTTTTTCGTATTTTTCATCATGTTCCCAGTTGCTCATCCCAGTCCCACCGAACTTATTATGAAAGGAAAAGCTTTTAAAGTTATAAATTTGTCCTACTATCATATATTTGGTTTTTATTAATCAAAAATACATTCGTGCATCACAAAAGTGATAACATCATTAAGAGTTTCCTTAGACCACCAAAATATTCTTGCACCGTTGGTTGGAAAATGTTCCTTTTGATAATTCAATTTCGCTTCTGCATCTTTTTTAGAAGATGCAAGCTGTATACCAGTTACTTTCATTTCGGTTGGCATATCCCAAAACGCTTGCTGTAATTCTTCTAAAGAATCATACTCATTTAAGTCTATATGTAATTTCTTCATAATTCGTTTTAAAAAATTTCATCAAGTTTAGCTTTGCGTTCTTCTCGCTTTAATTCTTCTCTTGTTTTTTTATTATTATCAAAAGAATTCATACTATTAGTAATATCAAACATGATATTATAATCAATAGGATGAAATTTTTTACCACAATTATCACAAAATAAATCTTCTGGAATATCAACTTGAAATAATCCATCATGTATTCTGACATTACAATTATTAAATATTTTTTCTTTCATAAAAAAATATAATTTAATTGACAAAAATAATCATTAAATCTAATAAAAAAAATTACAAAGTATAAACTAAACCCGAAATATATAATATATAAACAAAAAAATTAAACAAAAATGTTAAAGACCTGTTTAAATTTGATATTAGAACATAAAAAGCTTACTGAATATCATTCCAAAATTCATACACTTGTATATCAGTTTGGTGACGAACAGCTCGCTTATATGTTGCAAAGGGGAGCAGTAATAGACCAGAATTCTTCTATTATGTTGAATTTTATACCAAATGTTGGATTTAGGTGTACAAATCTAAATAATTCAAGAATTGGTAAACTTCCAATATGTGGACAACTGGAAGAATTATTAAACACTAAATATCTGGAACTTGTAATTCCAAAAAAAGATGAATAATATTCATCTTTCAAAAATAAAATTATTTAATGATTCTACCAATATACACCTATGGCGAACCAATACTTATACAACAACCAAGAACAATCGATTTAATAAATGAAAAAAATTATATACAAGACTTAATAAGAAATATGTTTGAAACCCTTAATGCAGCCAAGGGTGTAGGACTGGCTGCTCATCAGGTTGGTGTTCCTATAAAATTATTTATTGTTGATACTACTGATGGACTTGGTGAAGATATGTTTTTTGGGTTCAAAGAAGTATTTATAAATCCAATTATAATAGAAAGAAGTGATAGTAAAACCACTGCAACTGAAGGTTGTTTAAGTTTCCCAAATTTGATGGATGATGTGTTTCGACCTGATAAAATATGTATTGATTATTTAAATGCTAACTTTGAACATAAAATTGTCGATTATGAGGGAATTATAGCCAGAATTATACAACATGAATATTACCATATATTTGGAACATTGTTTATAAAACGTTTTGATGTCAAATCTTTAAAGAAAATAAATAAAACTTTAACTGACATTGAGAATAAAAGAATAAAGACAAATTATAAAATTATTTAAATATCTTTTCATGATTGTTAAAAAATATGCTATTTATAAAATAGAACAATCTTCATTTGATTCGAATTCTCATATTAATGTGAATAGTTATAATTCTAATGAATTTAACATAAAATTAAATACTTTTCCAACACCTTTTAGTAAAATGGTATTAATAAGAAAATATGACTTATCAATAAAAAACCCAGAAGATAATGTTAAATCAGCATATTTTGACACTGAAATAGATGCTATGGAAGCTGTTCGGTTGAATATGCATATGAATCCTATAAATATAAATACATTCGATTCCCATATAACAATTTTACCAGTTTTAGAGGAAGTCACTGAATTACAGGAAATACGGAGATTAAAAATAAAAGGTATATTACAAGATGATTAAAAAGGATGATGTTTTCAGTGTGTGGTGGGATGAAAATAAAGAAAAAATATATGAATCCCATACGGATTTAGAAGCTGTTTCACATATTTCTTTTGTAGCTGGAGCTAAAGCTATGGAGATGTTTATGGAAAAACATTTTGACAATTCAAATAATAAGAAGAACTTTGTGAAGAAACATTTTTGGGATTTATTATAAAAATAAAAATATTTTAACGGTAGAATAAGATGGTTAAAAAAGAAGATAACTTAACCGAAGTCAAGAAAGTCGAATCAGATATATCTGATGTTAGACTATCGGATGGTGAAATTTCAAAACAAAAAGTTGAAAATGTTGGTGAGGAATTTATGAAATGGGCTGAACAATATTGGGCATTAGAAAAGATAATTACAAATGGATTTGGAGATGGAAAAAATGGTGCTGAAAGTTGTCCATATTCATACATTAGAGAAATATTTGTTAATAAGATAAATGAACTTTCTTGTGAAAGATAAATTATAAAAAAAATAAAAAAAAATATATGAAAACAACAGAAACACACATATTCTTTTTAAAAGAATGGCTCAGTAATTTTAAATATTGTACCATCATGTCTGGTGGAAATAAATTTAGTAATACTGAACAACTATTCATGTATCATAAAGCTATATTTTTTGAAGATGAAGATATAGCCGAAAAGATATTAGTAACTCCTGTTCCATATGAAGCTAAAGCATTAGGAAGATTAGTAAAAGGTTATAATGATGAAGATTGGAATAAAGTTCGTTATGATGTCATGTATCAGTCCAATCTTCTTAAATATATACAAAACGAGGATTTAAAAGAAAAATTATTAGCTACTGGTAATAAGATTTTGGTGGAAGTTAATCCACGAGATGCTATATGGGGTATATCTATGGATGAAAACGACCCAGATATATTGGATGAATCAAAATGGAAAGGTCAGAATCTACTTGGTAAAGTTTTGATGGATGTCAGAGAAACATTAAAGAAAAAATAAAAATATAATTCGGATTATATTTTTTTGAAAACTGTCCAATCTTGTTCAGTAAAAATATCATCTAATACCGACCATATTCCTAATATATATTTTTTTTCGGCTTGTGATATTTTTATATAATTGATAATAGCATTTTTCATTTTTTCATGTGCCTCTATTTCTTCATTAGATGCTATTGGTATACCAATATTATTTTCATTTAATTCAAAATTATCATATTTCTTTAAGTGATTCATGTGGCATCGTTATTTTTATTATATATTAAATATTAAAGTGTTTTTCTTAAAACTTTCTCTTTTATTTCTGGAATAGATAAGATAAAATTTATAATATTTGTGTTATCTTCGTTGATGTTATCTCTAATAACAGAAATAAGTTTATCAGTTATTCCTTTATCTATAATTTTTTTGATACCTACTAAATCGTTTTTTATAAACAAGGACATAAATATTGATTCCATTAGATATGTTAATATCTTTTTATTCTCAATGAAATAATAAAGTATTTCCACATTTCTAACCCGATATATTATATTATTTAGAATATGAAATTGGTTATCCGTTAATCCCTTCTCCACATATAATTTTATATTATTTAAATCTTCAAGATACATTACATTTCTAAATAATTCATCTTTCATCTTTATATTTTTATTTTAATAGGTAGTTCCACTATTATTTATATCGCTACTATATTCCTCAACAATCCATAGACTACCATCATCATCTATAATATAATATCCTTGGTTAGTTCCGATTCTTGGGTAATATTTATAACGGAAATTATTATTAATTAAATAATAATTTTTTGGTTCATCAAAGTTGAACAACTCTGTGTTTCTATATCCAACACCATAATCGCCATAATATGCAGTTTCAATATAAATATACGGGTCTATATTTTTATCAATATTAAAATTAAAAGGTTCAAGGTCGGTTTTAAATACTTTAAAATACTGAACTGGTACTAATTTACCATTACTATCTTTAGAAAATGTTTTAACTATTAATTCAAAATGGTCTGGAACAAATCCAGTGGTTGTATAAAAATGTATTGAAAATAAATAGTTCGTGCTAAAGTTCAATGTTGTTATGTAATTGAAATTAATAACAATTCCAGTTTTTTCAGTCCTAAATTTTGTCACTTGATTAGAAGTATCATGGACTAAATAATTTGTAGCTGGTATTTTAGCAGAACCAGTAATATCTACAATATTAGTTGAAAGAGGTATGATGTTTTCCCTTAACCACAATTTTAATTTTTGAAGTTTTATTTGAACTTCTTTCAATGAATATACATTTATATTGTAACCATCTTCATCAGTAATTTTATATGTTAAATTAAAAAGATTTGTTTTAACATAATTATTTCTATTTCCTTTATTACTTATAAAATCTACCTCATTCCATCCATCTATTGTAGTATCAAAAATATCGGGTATATGTATTCTCATATATTTCTTATAAAATGGTGAACTTGAATTTACATTTTTATAATATTCATATACAGATAAATCATTATATCCAAAGAAATTAATAGCACCCATAAGAGATTTGTATGCACCAATATAATTATAAATCTTAGGATACATAAGTAACATTTCTTTTCTCTTTTGATTTAATAAAGTATAATCTATTCCATCTTCTTCTATATCCGATTCTTTGAATATCATTTCTTCTTCTTTATTAATTCGGATACCCAAATTTTTTAAATTTATATCGAATCTTTCATCTTCTACCTCAGTCTCACCATATATAGAAAACCGTGCTATCTCTTTTGGTTGAACCGAAATAGAAAAATTAAAAGTTTTGCCAGACGAATTGAAATAAACAAAATCACTTTCAGTATTTGTGATATCAACAATTAACTTATTTTTCAGAACACTCACAAGTGTGTATGTTTCATAATTTTCAAAAATTGATTGGTCATATGGATTTGTATCAGAAATTTTAACTTGAATAGGTTGACCTACTTCAAACCCCTTATTAATAAACCCATCAAATAAATTAGATTTATATTCAATAGTACCATCCGTGTTAAAAACAAAATAATTATCTGATATACCAGTTGTACCACTAAATATGATGGTTTCAATTAACTCAATCTTCATTATATTATAATTGACTCCTTCATTTGGAGTATTATATCCAATAAATATTTCAAACGGCCTTGGTAAATAATTAAAATCGTCATCTGAATCTAACTGTGGTAATAGAAAATTTAGTTCAGAAAATATAGTTTGTTGATATTTTGGATTTGTTATATGTTCCAATTTTGTGTTAGGTTCTTTATTTAATCTAATAACATTTTGTTGTCTATAATCCCAAAGCGGTATTTGACCATCATATCGTAATTTTTCAATATAATTTCCAGATGAATCTTTTGGTGGTTGTAATTGATTTCCTGAAATATCGTAGAAAAATATAGAATCATCAATTGGATGTTCATCAGTTGGTATCCAAGATAATTTAAAATAAATATCTTTATCATAAGACAACCTCGGTTTACGTATATATTCTCTTGAATCTATATCCAGAATAATATTATTTTCTTCAAAAAACACACCCTGATATGATAATTGTATGACTGTCGGTGACAACCCAATAATATTATATTCTTTATCATTTTCATTATATGAACTTCCTGAAACACTTATCACCATACCAGTTGATAAACCAACTGTATATAAATCAGTAGTACCTGCCATATCCAATTGGTTACCAGTTAAAATTATTCCTTCGCTTCGAAATTCATTTTCTGCTTGGTATAATATATCATAAGATGAATTTAAATTTACTTTCACCTTTAAATTTAGTATGGCAACATCAGGGTATAATGTCTCAATATATAACTTATTATCAATAGTAGTACCAGTATGAATATCAACCCCTTTATTATATAATGCGGTGTAATATTTATTTACAAAATCTTTAATAGTTTCCTGTGTTTTGTTAGTAGTACCAGAATTATCTTGGAAATTGATAAAATATTCAACATCATTTAAAGTTAGACAGAAACCATAATCCAGTACATCATCATACAAGTCAAAAAGAATTTCTTCATTATATTTTTTTGATAATTTATTAGTTTCATATAAATATATTTTTTCATTGTATAATTTTTCTTCTGTAAAAATATAATGGATATCAGAAATATCTAAAACTGAATAAGAATTCTGGTTGGATATTGTGCTTACAGTTGTTCCACTTTCTTCTAAATATAATTTTGTTGTAAAATACGGTGAATAAGAAAAATCATATAATCCTTCTATAAACAATTTATCATCCAATAAATATGAATTGATACCCAATTTATTTAAATCGTTGTTATAATTTTCGACAAATGCGTTTATAGTTTCATGATATATTGTAAAACCCGATGCTGCTGGTAAAATGTTTTGTTTATAATTTAAAATATTTGTTGTTAAATAACAATTTCCATCAATGGTTTGGGTCTGAGCTATACCAGTGGCATCAAATGTATTATATTCATAAAATCTTAAACGTTTAACAATAGCCATATTCGTGATGTTTTCTTCGTGTACAAATTGTTCCAATTGTATATAAGTGTACCCATCTTCTATATAAGAATTTAAAACTTTAAAGTCTTTTCTTGTGTTTAAAGAACCTGCCCCAGCAAAATAAATAATATCATTTGCAACTAATGGTACATTAAGTGTTGATGTTGACCTAACATAATATTCAGATTCATCTGATAAATTCTCATCATAATATTCATAAAATTCTAAGGCCATTGCAGTTTTTACCGACACACGGTCATTTATACTACTAACTGTATATTGATAACCGTTCAATAATTGTCCACCGTTATAATCTTCAAATATGATGTTTTGTCCTATTTTAAAAGAATTACCGAATGGCTCACTAAATACAAATTTATTTCCAGTTACAGTGACAGAACCACTGTGTAATAATATTCTATCGGTTAATAATGTTACTTCAAGATTTAAGGTACAATTTGTATTACCAGATAATTGATAATCATAAATATTTCTTTTTAAAATTTCACGGTCAGCAACTTCTACTACACCAGAATTTTTTTCTGAATTTACAATCGATAATTGTTTACCTACATATATTTTTGAAGCGAGATATGCACTATATCCTTGATTGTAATCTGGGTATTTTATTACATCACAACTATAAATTTTTCCTGATATATAAGTAAATGATAAAAAAGTGTCGTTTGTTGTCGTTGTTTGAATTAAAATTTCATTTTTTCTCGTTTCCAATACATTAAAATATAATGCATCATCGAAATCTGTGTAGTTTGCACCGCTTAATACAAAACGAACAATTGTTCCCTCTGGAAATAATTGATGAAAGCCTCTACCCTTTATCCATTTAGTTCTAAAGACTGGAGAATTGTTTGATTTTTTAATACCTTCTATATCCAGTCCCTGTTTTGTTGAACCTTTTAATATAATTCCACTATCATTATACAATTCGAATTTATTAAAATTAAAATATTCAGCAAATGATATGGGTTCTACATGTTCAAACAAATAGATACCAATGGTTTTATATAAATCGCTACTATTTGGGTCGAATAATATTTTACCTTCCCATTTATCATTTTCTTCGTTATATTGAAAGTTATATGGATAACCCTCTTTGTTGTAAAATCTGAGATTCTTCACTAAGTATGAAAGTATTATTTTTTTAGAATTTCTATTATATATTAAAAAATATACTTCTAAAAATAAATTATTACATTTGGGGTATGAAAAAAAGCAATTTTATATTATTATATACAAATGATATATTTTTAGGTTATATTGGGGTAAAAGAAAATGAACTTTTTGTAACAGACAATATTGAACTGGCCTATACTAAAAGTAATACTTTTTATTTACATGATATTATTAAATCTGATATAAATTTTGTATTAGCTTCTCATGACAAATCAATTAAAGATATAAAAGGTTATAAGACATTTTACAGTTGTGTGAAAAGATATGGAGTAGAAACATTAGATGTTAAATTACTTAATTATAAAGAACTTAGAAAGTTGAAACTGCAAAAAATATTTGAGGATGAATTCTGAAAGACAAAAAGAATATTATTTAGGAGTTTTTTATAAAGATATTTTTATAGCTTTTGTATCTCAACATAAGTACTATATAGATTTCGAAAAAGCTAAAGGTAATAGGGTATATAGATGGACAAATCGTTTAGATTACGCTCAAATTTATTGGTATTATGAAAGAGATGTTAATGATGATAATCAATTTAATATAAGACAGTTAAAAGAATTCTATAATAAATCAATGGATGGTTATGCAGAATTATTAAGTCAGGATTATGATAGAAACAATGGCAGGTTGGTAGCATTTTTAAGACCAAATTTTCATAATATTTGCCAAGACCAACTACATTTCAAGTATTTATCTAAACATGGTGTTAGACTTTTAAAACTTAAAGATTTTTAGTTGATGTATTATTTAACTATATATTATAAGGACGATTTTTTCGGTTTTGTTAATAGTAGAGATTTAGATGATATAAAAATATCTCAATGTCTGTCTGATGCACCAAAGTATGATATTGCCGAAGCCGAATTCGTTAAAGATTATATATGTACTGAATTTAAATATAACAGACCGATAGGAGAAGAATTGCAAGAAATTTGTGAAGATATATTTGAAGAATTCAACACAGAAGATTTTAATTTTAAAATAGAAAATCTACATGACGAAAGAAAAAATAAAATTTTAAGTATTTTAGAAGAATAAATATGTATCACTTAACATTTTTTGATTATAGTAATAAGTTTATTTGTTATCTAAAAGATATAGATGGGGATTTTATAACATTTACTTATGATTTTAAAGAAGCTGGACATTCTATTCATAAAGAGAATTTTAACTATATCGTGTCTTTAATAGGAGTTCAATGTTTACATAGCACATTAGAATATAGTAAAAGTTTTATTACTAAAAAAGATTTCAAAACAATTGAGTCTGGGAGTTTTAAAACGAAAATATTGACAATTGGTGAAATACGAAAACTAAAAATAAAAAAAATATTTGAGAACTAATGGGATATAAATGTGCTTTATATAGTTCTGATAGATTTGTTTGTTTTATAGCAAGCAATTGTGATTTAGTAAATAATAAAATTTATTTAACTCATGATTCGTTAGATGCATATTTTCTTTCAATTAATATATGGGAAAATGTCAATGATGACCATGATAAAATTATTAAAGAAAAAAATAAAGAATACTCAGCATATTTATTTGCTTTAAATTTTGTTCTTAAAAAAAATAATTATAAAATAAAAGAAGAATGTATCCGCAATTTAAATCCAGATTTTCGAGTAATTAAAGATAAATTATATTACAAAAGTAAAAAATTAAGAAAATTAGAAATAAAATTATTGGATATTATTGATATTCGAATGCTTAAACTTCAGAGTATAATAGATGACTGAAAAGAAACTATATTATATAATTATTACCTATGAAGGTAAATTTGTATGTTTTGTTGCTAAACATAGTACATCAAATGGTAATATAAATTTCACTTATAATATTGATGAAGCCAGAGTAAAAAATACTGAGTGGGGTAGATGGTTTTATAGACAATTTATAAAAAAAATTATAAACACTCTCAGGGATTTCGATGAAATAATCGAACACCCAAACACTATTATAATGAAAGGTAAAACATTTGAGGATGTTCAATATATAAAAGATAAAAACACATTAACAAATATTAAAGAATTTTTTAATAATTATAATATAAAAAAACTTAGAGTGGAGTATGATATTACAAAGTATGATTTACGTAAATGGAAAATAATGGAAATTTTAGATGAATAATAAGTTTGTCGTATCATATCGAAATAAAGAAACTAACAAATTATTAGGTTTCATGTCTGTGAAAGCTGTTGTTTATCCAACCTATTATGGTGAAAAGATATCTGTATGTCATGTTACAAAAAATGAAAATTTTATAGATGTTTATGTAGATGAAAAAACAGCATATAATGAGGGTCATAGAAATATTGAATGTCTTTTTAAATATGTGAATGTCTTTTTAATAAGAAAATATATTCCAAATAATATAGAAAGATTGTGGGAATTAGACTACTATTCTTTATCAAAATTTTCTATTGAAGTTCATATAGTACCTTATAAACAGGCCATTCGATTGTTAAAGATAGAAGAATTAGAAATAATTTGATATTATAATTTTGATAATCTACCTAATACGGTTTGTTTTTGGTCATTATAAGTATCTTGTTTTTTTATCTCAGCAGTGAAACTAACAACACTACCAACAACGACTTCTTCTCCATTAACTAAGAATTTATCTGGTATATCACCAAATCTGGTAAATTGGTTGCCGTTCTCATCTTCTAATTTGAAAATAGATACCCAACCCCATTGACCATCATAACCAGAAACGTGTACAATTTTAAGATTATCAAGTTTTATTTTTTCACCAATATTACCGACCCAATTAGATTCTTTTTTTGCTTCTTTAGTACGATTTTTAAATTCTTCATAGGATAATTTACCTTGTAACATAGAACACGCACCTATAATATAACTTATATATTTGAAACTAACGACACCATTTTTTATGAAATTTTGAATATTGAAAAGAAAATTGTTGGTTTTATATTCGGTCTCAACAAAATCAACTAATTTATTATAAAAATCATTATTTTCTTTTGAAACTACATCATTTACCATAGCTACTTCTTCAGCCCATGATTCATATCCGTTTTTAGTTCTTGGTGGCTGTGAATTCACATATGATAATGTGCTTGATACTATACTACCAGTTGATGTAACCATGTTTTGTTCTGACCCAGCTTCCGATTTTTCTGCTCTATCTGCATTTATTTTCTCAGCTCCACTCTTAGATATATAACCATGTTTTTTAACATATCCTGAGAAATATTTGACACAATCTATAATATCAACTTCGGTTTCAATATGTCTACCTCGACCACCATCATAACCACCTTCATATTCATCGAACATATCACTTGACATGCTGTTGAAATCATCCATGAATATTTTTAAGTCTGATAAATAATTTAAAATATGTTCATATTTATATCCAAGATAATATTTGATACAAGAACCGCCAACTCGAATAGTCTTATCATCTTCTAAATTCTTAATATAAACAGTTTTGTTCCTTGTTCTTTCAGTGTTACAATGGTCACATGTACAGGAAGTATGTAGATTAGACGGTATCAACTCAAAAGGTATTTGTTGATTAGGTGCAGCTTTTATTATACCATCAATATGGTCTATAACTCCCAAAATAACCCATTTGTCTTGTGGTTTTATCTCTGATACCAATTCAATGGTTTTGGGAAAAACTTCTGTGGAAACCACTTGATAATTACTTTTCGGTGATTTCACCGTGTATTCGGTTTTAAAATCTGATGCTTTTTTATCATCATCAGTTAGTGTTTCTTTATAAAATTGAGTTTTATTATCTAAATTGTCGTCTAAATAAACCTTAGATAAAATATAATATTTTTTTGGTGGTAAATCTTTTACTATTGGCATCGGCAAACCAATTTGTTTGGAATACCTTTTTATATTTTTTATTAATTTTTCAAAAGTGGATAATTTGTTTTGTGAAAGTTCGATATCAAACTTATTTATATCATAAGAAAGTTTAACATCCGTCTTATTATCGGCTGGTTCTAAATTTTCTGTGACAAATGATTTATAATCTTTCATATTGTATAATTTATACTACAAAATAACCAATATTTTATTAGATAAAAAAATCCTGATTATACATTATATATTATTTTTTAATAAAAAAGTATCATGGTTTTGGAAATATGCTATTTTTTTTGTAATTTTATTCAAAAATTTTCGTATTTGAATATAAACGAAAATTTTTGTTATGGATATTGAACTTCAAAATAATCTTGTTTATAAACCCATTAAAACAAAGAAGGAATTACGAGAATATATTTTAAATTTAATTTTCGACAGTCAACTTGATAAAGTCGTTTATAAGGGAATTCCACAGGAGATTAATTATAAAATGCTGAAAAAGATTCTTGTATCTAAAGAAGAAATTAAAACAACGAAAAGATATATTAATCCTGATATAGTAAGGAATGAATATTATGATATAATAAAACGATGCGACATGCCGTATTGTGTTATAATGAAAAAATAATTCACTATGAATGAACAAAATTGGATTAGATATATCGTTATCATCAACTGCAATTTGTATAAAAAATGGTAATACTGTTAAATTATTTAATTATACTACTACCAAATCGAATAATATATGGGTAAAAACGATTGAAAAAGAAGTTTGTTTTAGATTTTTAAATAAAAAAGAAGACGTTGAAAAATATTCCGAAAGAGAAATAAATAAATTAAAAGATTTCGAAGAATATTCGGATTTAATTTTAGATGATATATTGAATAACATTGACCCTCATCAAGACACCATTGTAAATATTGAAGGGTATTCTTTTAATAATAAAAATACAAATTCTTTGATAGATATAGTTGGTTTTTCAACTTTAATAAGACAAAAAATTTTAATTAGAATACCCAAGGTACATATCGAAATAATATCTCCCAACACCGTCAAATTACAAACTTGTATTAATACTTATGGTTATATACCAGCACCAATAGGTAAGAAGGGTCAAACACTAAAAGACCCTATGATATCAATGAGTCCAAATGGTGTTAAAGGTGGGGATTTTGAAAAATCAGATATGTTAATTGCTATGCTTGATGCAAACATTCAAAGTCCCATATTATATTATGTAACTTTAAATAAGAGTATATTACTTGGTTCGAAGAAAATACCTAAACCGTTTGATGATTTAATAGATTCAATACATATTATGACTTTAGTTGTCTAAAACATATATGGTTTATATCCGAGTGTTTCTTCTATAAAAACTTTTGCATCAACAAAATTAACTTCTTTGTAACCAAATTCTTTTACACAAGAACTACATTCTTGTGATATCATGTCTACTTTAGTTTTATGGTGACCGTACTTCCTACCACAACTTGGACAAGCGATTTCTTTAATAGGAACACCATAAATTTTATCAATATTATCATACATAATTATGATTTTTATCAGTGATTAATATCATCGGTTAATGTATTGCAAATATATTAAAATGTTTTATTTTTGAAACGGATAAATAATTTTATCGATATGAATTCGTTGAGATGTATTTTATTTAATGACCATAAAATTATTGAAAGAAAAATTATAGGGGATGATGGAAACACCAATTTTCTCTATTGTTGTTCAAGATGTGGTAAAGAAGAAAAGGATATTATATCAAATTATAATAATCTTCCAATAGAAGAAATATTAAAATTAATAAAAAAAACAATCTAAAATTTAATTACTTTAATTATTATTTCATTATTTTTGTGGTAATAAAAACGAAGATGATGAAAAAAAATTCACTTCCCACTTTATTATTGTTTATTATATTAACATTAATATTGAGTTGCCGTTCTACACGGATTTCAAATCATAGAGAAATAGAAGTTGTTATTTTACCAGACACAACACCAAAAATAATTTGTGATACATTGGATGCTGGTCGTGTAAAATTGACTTCAATCTTTGGTGGATACTGGAATGATACTATAACAACAACTTTTATAATGACTGAAAATTATACCTTATCTATTCGGGGTAGTTATAATGTACCTGATAGTGTACAATCTTATATTTTTATTTTTGATAACGACAGAAGAACTGCATGTTTTACATGGGATGGGAATACAACATTACATAAAATATTAAAATAAATAATCATATGACAAGAGAAGAACAAAAACAGTGGATTATAGACAGAGATAGAGAATATCGTAGTGGTAATACAACAGTGTCCGACCCAGAATACGATGAAGTGTATTACGATTTTGTCAAAAAATATCCAGATGATGAGGATATAACACTTGATGGTGTTATAGAGCAACCATTAGAAGATGCCGAATTACTTCCGATTAAAATGTATTCTTTGGAAAAGGAACATAGTATAGATGAAATTAAAACGTGGTGTAGAAATAAAGGTATACCAGAAGATACTATATTCACTGCCACTGGAAAGTATGATGGTTTATCTCTTTGTACAAGAGAACTTATTATAAAATGCTGGACAAGGGGTAAAGGAATCTACGGGGAAATTAAAGATGAACATTTTTTAATAATTAAAACAGGTAAAACCGCTGCCGAATTCATAACGGATAATGATGTCACATACGGTGAATGTATAATTACTAAAAAGGATTGGAAAGAGAATTTTGAAGGAAAACTAAATCCGAGAGATGGTAAGCCATTTAAAGCAGCCAGAAATACAATTGCTGGTCAAATAAACACAAAGAAATCAATAAACCAAGAACTTCTTAAATATGGAACTTATGTTCGTTATGGAATAGAGAGTATCGAAGGTTCTCATATGAACAAATCTGACCAATTGGATTTAGTAAACCAGATGAATGAAATACCAGTTCATTATGAATTGATGAATATGGATGACTTCACGCTTGAAAATTTCAATAATCTGTACAATAAAATAAGCGAGACATTTGAAATAGATGGGTTGGTTATTGAAATCGATGATTATAATCTACGGGAAGAACTGGGTAGAGAAAGAAATAATAACCCTGCATATGCTCGTGCATTGAAACTACCAGAATGGTCTACGAAAGTTAAAGTGCCATGTTTATCATTAAGACTTGGTGTTTCTAAACAAGGTAAAATTAAACCAGTTGCCCAGATTGAACCCACAATAATAACTAATGTTGAGGTTTCAAATTTCACTTGTTACAATATGAACTATGTGTTTGAAAATAATATTGCTGCTGGTTCATTTGTCGAAATAACCCGTTCGGGTGATGTAATACCTAAACATCTGAAAACGTTCACTCATAACCAAAGTGAGATTGATAAATTAAGAGAACAACTTAAAAAGTGTCCATGTTGTGGTTCAGATACTTACTGGGACGACACCCACACTGAACTTATGTGTAATAATTTAAAATGTCCAGAACGTTTGCTTAATAAACAAATTTCTTTTTTCACCAATATAAAGATTGATAATTTCGGAGAAAAAGAAATTGAAAAGTTATTCAATGCTGGATATGATACTCCGAAAAAATTACTGGAAATCACATATGATGAGTTGTATAAATTCGATGGTTGGGCTGATAAATCTATAACAAAATTATTAAGTCAATTTGATAAATTACACCGTGAGGGTTTACCTTTAGCGAAAATAATTCATGCACTCGATTTATTTGAAGGTAAACTTGGTGAGAAAGATTCCCAGAGAATATTTGATAATTTTAAAGGTGATTTTGATGACCCAAATATTATTGAACAATTATGTGAAATAGAAGGTATTGGCGAAATAAAAGCTAAAGCTTTTTATGTTGGTCTCAAAGAATATAATCTTTATCATCAGGACTTACCCATTAAAGTATCTTACGCTGAATCACCTAAAATGGAATTGAAAAGTAATAAATATGAAGGTTTCAATATCTGTATGACGGGGTTCAGAGATGCAGAACTCGCTAAAATGATTAAAGAAAATGGTGGTGTGTATACTGATGGTGTATCCAAAAAAACCACACATCTTTTAGTTAAAGATAAAAATAGTGGGTCAGGAAAATTGGAAAAGGCTACAAACATGGGTATTCCAATTTTATACAAAGAAGAATTTTTAGAAAATTATTAACATAATCAAAATGAAAATAATTATATCACAACAATCAACCGAATTAGCTACACAATATCTTAAAGAAGAAATAGGAAAAATAGTAAGTGTTAATAAAGAAAAAATATCTTGTGTTGAATCAAGCGCACTACTTTGTTCATTTTTACTTGATGAATTAGTAAGTTTTAAAAAACCTTCTAATGGTAATACTTATAAAACTGGAGTTATATACAATTTGGGTGTATATGTCAATTTGTTACAAAGATGGGATGATTATTTTATTTATCTTAAAAATGGTGACGACTTAATTGAAACGGTTGAAGTGATAAACGCTGAAATATTAATTTAATCTCAAAATAAAAACAATTGTTATGAAAAATTCGAATTACAAAATCGTGGAATTATCCGAAAACAAAAAGAAAAAACCTTTTAAATTTTACATCCCATTATACAATGGTGAATTCCAGACTGAGAAGTTTGATGATGCTACACCTTTTAAAGATGAATTACCAGAAGGTTTTAAACCAATTTTAACAAAAAAAGAATGTTTTTCTAAGAAGAAAGCAAAAAAAGCAATCAGACTACACAATAAATTATTGAAAAGAGAATCTTGTGATACAGTAACAAAGGTTATTAGTTATTAATAAATTTTTAGTATATAATTATGTTTGGGACACTAAAAGTTACCCAAACATAATTTATTATACTTTAGATTAACATAAAAAATATTTAATGTGTTATTCTGGTAAGTGTATATGGGAAACTTATGAGGGAGATTGTGGGTATCCACTATCTAATTACAGATTTTTAAAAATATTTCCCAAGACACTTTGTTATACTGGTGAAGATGGTGAAGGTTCATATTATGTTAATAAAGTTAAGATAGCAGTTGATTGTTGGAAACAAATTTGTCGTCTTAAAATAACCCAGATAACAGAACAAGAAATTATAATCAAACAAGCTGAAAGAAAATTAAAACTACTAAATATATTCTCAGATGAGCAAAATGACAATCGAACTTCAAGAAGAAATAAATAAAATATTTAAAAAAAATTTCGGTTACACTCCACTTAATGAAAGACTCAAAGACATTCAGAGAGAATTTTTTGAGTTAATGAAATGGACTGATGTTAAAAATTTAAAAGAAGAAGCTGGGGATTTGATATGTTCCTTAATAGAATTACATACTGAGAATGGATGGGATTTACAAGAGAATATAGAAAGTACTCTTTTGAAGATTGAGTCCCGAATGTTACAATACAAAACCCTTGGTCGTAAAACTAAGGTTGCTATATATGGTGGTGCTTTTGACCCAATAACAATAGGTCACATTCAGGTGGCACAATTTCTTTTAAATACTTCTGGTGAATTCGATGAGGTTTGGATAATGCCAGCATACAAACATATGTATGGTAAAAGGATGGAAGATGCCGAAGATAGATTAGAAATGTGCCGATTGGCAGCCAAGGTTGATAATAGAATAAGAATTTTTGATTATGAAATAAAAAATCAACTGGCTGGTGAAACATATTATTTTGTTAAAAAATTAAAAGAGGAAAAAGAACTAACAGAACAATTTCATTTTAGTATAGTGATTGGTTTGGATAATTCTAATACCTTCGAGAATTGGGTCAATTATGAATTGTTGGAAAGATTAATTCGTTTTGTTGTTGTACCAAGACGTGGTTATGTTAGCAGTAGTCCGAAAGCTTGGTATTTTAAAGAACCTCACATATATTTAAGCGGTGAGAACCCAGTTATGGAAGTTTCTTCTTCTGAAGTAAGAGAGCTATTGGTTAAATATTACAAAGATATTCATCCAGATGATGAGAAAAAACTATTAACAAAAATATCACTCGATGTATTTAGATATATTGTAAAAAAACAATTATATACAGAATTATAAGTATAAATTTTTTCAAACATTTAAACGGATTTTAACTATAATAATTTTATTCTAAAAATTAAAAACGGAAACAAATGGAAGATTTAAAAGAACAAACGGAACAATTGACTGGAGCGTTTTTTGCTTCATTAAAACGCAATAACAAACAAATACGGGATGACCGGGCGCTTGCTATTGTGGAAGATACTCAAATGATTTACAAGCGTAAAATTGAGGATTTGGAAACGGAGTTGAAAAGGATGAGAAGGGAACTCGAAAACATGCTTGACCTTTCTCCAACAAATGCACAATCACTTATTATAGCAAGTGATTTTAAGAGTATCGAATTTGTTGATAAAGACCTTGAATTGGGTTTAAAGATTCGCAATACCGAAATTATGTTGGAAATTTCAAAAAAAAGGTATGAATTTTTATTTGGAGGGAATGAATAATGGGTGGTGGTAATTATTCCTTACATTCTCGTTCAGTAAGGGCTGCTGATTTAGGCTATAAGACTAAATCAACTCATGAGATTTTCAAACAGCGTTCCATTAATAATGCAATGAATCCATTTGGAGTCGCTATTAGAGAATCGAGAGATTCTAACGAACACCCAAATTCAGTATCAATTATACTGGGTTTAGATGTTACAGGTTCTATGGGGTCTGTCCCACATTTTCTTGTAAAAGAAGGATTACCCAATATAATGGAAAAAATTATCGCTGGTGGTATAGCTGACCCACAGGTACTTTTTCTTGCCATTGGAGACCACGAAGAAGATAATTCACCCTTACAGGTGGCTCAATTTGAATCAAGTGATGAATTACTTGATAAATGGTTAACTGATGTATATCTTGAAGGTGGTGGTGGTGGTAACGAAGGTGAAAGTTATTTACTTGCATGGTATTTTGCTGCATATCATACTTCAATTGATTGTTTTGAAAAGAGAAACAACAAAGGATTTATATTCACTATCGGTGACGAACCAACTTTAAAGAATTTACCCAAAAATGCTGTTAAAGACATGATGGGTGAAGGACAATATAGTGATTACACATCTGATTCTCTTTTAGAAAAAGCTTGTGAAAAATATCATGTTTATCACTTACATATAAAACAAACAAATGCAGGTGGCCGACAAGAGACTATTAATGGTTGGAAACAACTTATGGGTGATAAACTCATTATTGTTGAAAATAAGAATGATGTAGCAAATATTATTGCTGAAACTATTTTGAAAGTTCAAAAAAGTGAAAAACCTAAAGTTAAAGAACAGGATTATACACCAAGTTCATCTGATTCAATCATTGTTTCTGACACAACTGAGTTTAGTCCAAGTGATATGTTATAAAACAATTATTTAATGAATAAAGCTGTTTTGGGCATTGGGTATGGGGATGAAGGTAAGGGTATAACAACCGATTACCTCTGTCCCCTTTCTTTTAATCCAATGGTAGTGAGATTTTCAGGTGGTCAGCAAGCTGGTCATTGTCAAGTAGGTGATACACTTATTACCACAATTAATGGTTTATTTTATATTAAAGATTTAGTAGGTGAAAAAACAAATGTTAATTCGTCTTTTGATGTCATTAATATGAATTTAGAATCTGAAAAAACATCCTTATTGTATAAAGAAAAAAATAAAAAGGTTAATAAAATACTTCTTTCCAATGGTGTCGAATTTGGGTGTACTTCTTCACATAAATATTTCGTATGGAATTCTATTAATATGTCATGTGAGTGGGTTGAAAGTGTGTATTTGAATAAAAATATACATCAATTTATTTTCCCAAAAAAATATGATAATTATATAGGTAATGATTTATTTGATTTATCTAATATTGATAATACAACAGATTTTATTCATAATAAAGTTAAAATTAACATTAAAAAAATAGATATATATGATATATCGGAGTTAATGGGTCTTGTTAATGGTGATGGTATGTTTACTAAAAAGGGTTTACAAATTATTTTTAATAAAAAACAAAAAGATGTATTAGAAACAGTTGTTAATTCCTTAAAAAACATGGGGATAAATTATACAATTAAACCACATAAATGCAAATCTTGTTTAATATTATATATATGGTCTACTGATTTTTTGAATATTCTTTTAAAATTGGGTTGCTTTTTTAAAAAAGGTGTAGAAAAAAGAACACCCACTTTTGTGTTAAATGGTACAAAAAAAATAATTAAATCATATTTAAGAGGTCTTTTTGATACCGATGGGTGTGTTAGTTTTCACAAAAAAAAACAAAATATATATGGAAGAATAAAATTTAGTAACACATCTGAAATTTTAATTCGAGAAATGCAACAAATGTTATATTTAATTGGAATACATTCCCATGTATCAATATATAAAAATAAAAAAAAGAAACGATTAACTGTATTTAATATAGAAATATCTTCTATTGAAGATATTATAAAATTTTCAGAAAGAATAGGATTTATTTCTAAATATAATAATAATAAATTAGATAAATTAATAGAATTAAAACAAAATAAAAACCCAAACCTTAATGGTGTTGTATTAAAAGTAAATTCAAATTTCAAAAAAAACTTCCTTAAAATATTAAATAAAAAGGGAAGAAATAATAACAATATTAGAACAAATTTCATTCTAAATAATAAATCAAAAATACAAGAAGAATATAATTATCTGATAGAACTTTTAGAAACATATAATTTAATAAATATTAAAGAAATAGTATTAAATGACAGAATTGAAAATGTCTACGATATAACAATGCCAAACACACATAGTTATATTTCAAATGGTACTATATCCCACAACACCGTTATTTTAAATGATATCAGACACGTATTTTCAAATTTTGGTTCTGGTACATTACGTGAAATCCCAAGTTATTGGGCGAAATACTGCACCGTTGACCCAGTTGGTCTAATAAATGAATTAGATATTTTAATTGAAAAAGGTGTTCAGCCTTTATTATACATTGATGAAAGGTGTCCTATAACAACACCATTTGATATATTTTATAATCATGAATCCGAAAAAACCAATAATCATGGTAGCGTTGGGGTTGGTGTTGGTGCTACAATAAATAGAGAAGAAAAATTTTATTCTTTACAATTTGGTGATTTATTTTATGAACCAGTGATGAGAATAAAATTAAATGAAATAAAAAAATTCTATAATTTAAATTTTGAAATTAATTTAGATAGATTTTTTCAAAGTATAGAAAGAATCATATCTTCTAAAAATATAAAACCTGTGTATGATTTTCCATTTAGTGAAAATTATATTTTTGAAGGTTCTCAGGGATTATTATTAGACCCAAATATTGGGTTTTTCCCTCATGTCACAAGAAGTTATGTTAGTACTAAAAATATAATAGATGCTGGATTTAAACCTGAATTATATTTAGTTACAAGAGCTTATCAAACCAGACATGGTAATGGGGCTATGATTGGTGAAAACATTCCACATAATATTTTAGTGAACCCAAATGAAACTAATGTGATGCACCCACACCAAGGTGAATTTAGACGGGCATTACTTAATTTAGATTTATTAACATATAGTGTTAATAAAGACCCGTATATTCGTTTTTGTTTGAACAAAACTCTTGTAATAACATGTCTTGACCATATTGTAAATGATTATAGATTTACTTATAAGAATGAAATAATAACATCCTCAAATGAAAATAGTTTCATTCAAAAAGTAAGCAAAATATTAGATATAAAGAATGTTTTAATTAGTAAATCAGATGAATCGAAAAATATAATAAAATGGAACTAAATTGTATTTATAAAATTATCGCCTCAGAAGATGGTGATTGGCACATAGCCTCTAAATTAGTAGATGGTAATATAACTGTATTACGTGAAGGACATGACCAAGAACGGTGTTATAAAGCTATATTAGATGATTTGGGTGTTGATGTTAAAACTTCATATGTAAATATGGGAGATGGTGATTATGAGGTAACAAAAGCTGATTTTGAATAATGGAAGACTATATTTATAATCAAAAAATAAAAATAAAAAATGTATATAGGTGTTGATTTTGATGGTACATGTGTAACCCACGAATACCCAAATGTGGGAAAAGATATTGGAGCAGTACCAATTTTAAAAAAATTAGTTGAAGCTGGACACAAATTAATATTGTTTACTATGCGTAGTGATGTTGATAATGTTCCAATTGCTGATAATGAAATAAAATTAGTTGATAATTTTTTGACAGATACTGTGAATATGTTTAATGAAAGAAAATTAGTTGGTAATTTTTTGACAGATGCTGTGAATTGGTTTAAAGAAAATAATATTGAGTTGTGTGGTATTAATGAAAATCCAACACAAAAATATTGGACAACAAGCCCAAAAGCATATGCACAATTGTATATTGATGATGCAGCACTTGGGTGTCCTCTCACATATGATGTCAATTTATCTGATAGATATTTTGTTGATTGGAAAGAAATTGAAAAAAATCTTAAAATACGTGGATTAATAAATATGATGTAAATTGAACATAATATGTTTGAAAGATTTATAAAAAGAATGAGTAAAGATGTTTTTAAAATTGAAGAAATTATTTACTTCAATAGACCATATAAAATTAAAGGGTTTGACTCTATTAAAGAGGCTGATAACTGGCTAAGTGATTATAATAAACCGATGAATCTGGTTCTAATGGGTAAAGTATCAGAAATAACTGAGGAAGAAGCTGAAGATTATATGGTATGTAGTGATGCTGGTTATATTTACAGTTTACAAAGTCCTTATTATGGTAAAGCATCAAGGGCTTTGAAAGATGCTATTAGAAAAAAATATTGTGTTGTTTATATATGATAATATTATGGGATACTTCATTACCGAGAGACGAAATGAATCTGGTGAGACTGTAAATGCAGATTGTTTTTTAACCGATTCTATGGACAAAGTTAAAGAATGGATAAGTAATAATAAAGATTTTGATACTCGTGATATTTTTTGGTACTGGACTATATTAAAAATAACAACAGATGATGAACTTGGAGCAGAACTATTTACATATTTTGATTGGGATGGTAATGAACAGGATAAAAAACCAAGTAAATTAGATATTGGAAAAGATATTTTTAGTTGTTTTTCAGAAGAAAAATTCATCTTTAATGTCTGTATGAGTTACCGTCACGATTTTGGATTACTATCATATGATGAACAAGAACTGCTTAAATTCGAATGTAAAGAATGGATGAGGGCTATAAAAAATAATTATAAATTATGAATACAACAAATAAAACTAATAAAACCTCAAAGAGAGGTTCAATTATTGAAATATATTTGGAAATATTTATGAGAAACCAAATGTATACTATAAATGATAATTTAAAAGAAGATATTCAATGTTTATTGGATAAAAAATTATCATTTAAAACAACCGTTTCTGAAATAAATAATGAAAACGGGTTTTTAAGTGGTGATGTAATATTTAAAAGTGAATACGGGGATAACAGAGCTATAAATTTTACTGTTAAATCTGGTGAAATTGAATATGCATGAAATTAGAAACTCTTGTAACAAGATATAAAAACCTTGGTTATATCCCAAAAGGTTTAGAACGAGATTTAGAGATAGCATCTATTATTAAATGGATATATGAGACCCATGATATCTATATCGATGTTTTCTTTTGCGATATTAAATTTAAAGGGTACGAAAATAACTATAATAAATTCTGTGGATATAAAATCTGGAACACCAAAGAGGAATTTAGTAATAAACACACTGGTGATAAGTATTTTAAAAATCCATTTGATGCTAAATATGATGTAGTTAGAGAAATATATAGAGCTTTAAAATTTCAAAAATATTAATAATGGATAATTTAGAACTTGCACAAAAAATAATTGAGAGTAGAAGTCCTAAGTATTTCGTTTACAATATTATAAAAAAGTCTGATGTTATACCGTCTCCCAGAAGTAAGAGTAAGTTTAATTATTATATCTTTGATGATGAAATCATGCTTAAAATGGGACGGTTAAAAGATGAACATAACCCAGAATTATTTTGGGTTGAAATTCAAAAAACATTATTTATTGATTTAGAGGTTAAATTTAAATTAACTATTGAACAAAGTAAAGATATAATACGTACTGTTGTTAGTGATTATTTTAATATAACAAGGGATGAGATTCAATTTTCAGAACATACATTTATTGATAATATCTCGACAACATTAATGAAAAAATATGTCGCTGAAAAATATAAATCGATGAAAAATGGCTAAAGTTTTTATAATTGGAAATAGCACATTTGGGTATAAAGAATTGTTCGACTTAAATAAATCATTAGACGAATCGGGTAAATATTATTTTGATTATCTCATACCATTTATAAAAAAATATAAAAAAGAAAATGATTGCCTGATTCATCTTGGTAATGTGTTCAATAGAAATGAAAATATTAATGTAAAAACTATTAATCAGGCCGTTTCAGTATTCGAGAGATTATCAGAATTATTACCAGTTTTCATATTACTATCTAAACATGATACATATGGCACATTAAATGTCCTCACTGTACTTAAAAATATAAAGAATGTTTATATCGTAGACAAATCAGCTACTTTATATGATAATAAAATACAATTATATGGTTATCATAAAGATATAATTGAAGAAATTAAAAATAAAAATATTTTTTTAAATCATTTTAATAAGATTTTAGAGCCTGTTGAGAACCTTGAACATTATTCTGAAAGTGAATTTTTATTTGTAAATAATGAAATATATGGCCTTAATTTAAATATAGACTTTAAAATAATTTATTCTGGCGTTAAAGATGAAACTAAAGGCAATAATAAATGTATCGAATCCCCATACCCATTAAATTTTAATTCCAAAAATAATGGTATTTGGGTGTTAGATGTGGAGTCTGGACAAGAAAAATTCATTCCAAATGGAATTAATTCTAAATTTGAGATAAAAAATATCACTTCTATTGGTGATTTGAAAATACTAACCGAAGAATATCTTAATAATAATTTTGTAGATTTAAATATAAATTTCGAACTTTCGGAAAATTTAGAATTTCAAATGAAATTATCACAGTTGAACGTGAAGTCGATTCATTATACTAAACAAGACATCATTGAAGAACAATTTGAAGAAGAAAAAACTTACGATATATTTGATTTAGATGCTATTATAACTGATAATATTAATTCAGACACAGTGAAAAATGAATTTGATAATGTCAAACGCATTTATAGTAAATAATGGACGGAATTGTTGGGTATATCTTTCAAATTGTGACTTGGTACACTGAGAAGATAGTTGAGAAGCTTGATTATTCCGTTGGGTATACCTTTCAAATTATGACTTGGTACACTATTTATTCGCACTTGAATTATCCTGAGTTAGTTGGGTATACCTTTCAAATTATGACTTGGTACACTAAACCAACTCTTTGGCTTTTGGTCTTTCCTGTTGGGTATACCTTTCAAATTATGACTTGGTACACTAAATCTGGATTCGTTGTTTTTGTTTACCTGTTGGGTATACCTTTCAAATTATGACTTGGTACACTATACCATAATTTAAATCACTCAATTTAAGGTATTTAGTGAGTGTATTAGTGGAAAAAAAGTATGTAATTTTTAAAATTTTACTTTCAAAAATCCAATTTTTGCTTTCCTGACCTCACTATCTGGTTTTAATCCCTGCGCTCACCATACATTTTAGTGAGTGTATATAGCAGTTCATTTACTGGACTTACGTCCAACCCAATAAACCTCAATATTATTTCAAAGAACTTCTTCTAAAACCTTTTCGGTTTTATTTAAGTAATATTTTCCTTTGCTTGCATCATCTAAATAATCAACAGATGTAGCTATATTCATTGCAGCATTATAATCGCTATCAATTACTTTATTAAAATCATCACATTTCGAACTTAAACACTTAAATTCAGCACCATTTCTTTCACCAATAGAACCACAACAAGAGCATATCTGACTTGTATGATAAGGGTCAATATATTTGATAATAATACCACGTTTAATTGCTTTCTGTTCGATTAAATTCATCAAAGTCATAACACCCCAATATCTTCCAAGATAAGAATTTTGTTCTTTCATAGAATTCTTATCAAGACGTTCCATGTTTATCTGTTGAACTTTTAATTTTGCAGCAGATTCAATTACTTCTTTTGATAATTTATCCAGTACATTATCAGTAAATGATGTTTCAGAATCTTTTACTTTATTATAAACCTGCATTTTTCTTGTTCTACCATGACCTGATTTAGCTAATACAGAAGATTCCTGTACCCTTTTATTTTTCATAGCAATACCATACTTCTGTTGAACTAATTTCTCACTATGAATAGACTTCTGATAACTTGGTATGTCATTTATTCTTAAAGAAATAAATCTTCTCACACCCATATCAATACCCATCACTCTATTATCTATGCCAACATAACCTTGGATGTCTTGTTCATAGGATAGAATTAACATCAGTTCTTTTCTATTGGTATATTTAATAAGAAAAGTTGAGTTAAGATTGTATTTTTTATTTTCTAAATCCAAAAATCTATTTAACATAGTTTTAAGATGTCCTGTTTTTTTGTCGAATATTATTTTAAATTTGATATTTGTTCTACTGTTAATAAGAATAAAAAAATCACCATTTTCTTTTATTAATTTTGGATTAGAATTTTTCAAAAATTGAAAACGTGTAGCACCATATTTCTTATACAGTCTTGGACTTCTTTTACCTGATAATAAACCAGCTTTAACATCACTTTTATAATTGTTTTCTGCTTGATATACCCAATCTCTCAGATAAGTAGTAATAACTTTAGGAAATTCCTGAGTAGTTAAATTATATACTTGTGATTTGGGTGGTGTAACAGGTGACATTATTACTGGATATTGATGTAACATCCGTGATATATCATAAGCCCGATTCAGAATCTTATAAGATACATTAAAAATATCAAATATCCAGTTCTTGGATATTACATCCACTGGTATTATTTTTATTTTCATTGATGATGTTACCATAATTAATTTTTTGTAAAGTAAAACATATTTTCTGAATAAAAAAATATTATTATAAAAAATACTAAGATTTAATAACAATATCCGTATACAATGTCTATATCGGAATAGAAGGAAATACCCCCTTTATAACATTAGTCACCTCATCAAAGAATTTATTATTTTAAAGATGTGTAATATTAGATAATTATGTATATTTTTGCAAATGATGAAAATGACAGAAGTGTTTTACGAAAAAACTGAGACAAACTAAAATAAAAACCTTTTTGGAAAATAATGGTAATACAAAAACTAAATAAGGTAATATTGGACTCTAAAACTGTCATTATTAGAGAAAATATGGCTATTTTTATAAAAAATGAAATAGATAATAAATATATTAAAATAGTTAACGGGTTTTTATATATGCTTTATAAAGTAAATGGTAAGCATTTATTAAATCGGAAAATTTTTATTAGAATTTCAGATAATATATTTGAGACTTGTTTAGAAGCTGATTTTGTTAATAAATTTGATATAACATTCGAAAATTTTCATATAATAAATAATTGCTTATATTTAGTTGAGAATACATCCGATAAATTAAAAATAAATAAATTAATTCGAAAAGAAAAAATAAAAGAAATATTGGAAGTATGAGTATAATTACACATAAAATACAAGCTAAACCACAGGAAAACGGATTGTATGGTATGCCACTTACAATATTATCATATAAAATTACATATCCTAACTGGGAACAGGAATTTTTAATATCGGCATCAATAATGACTTTAACAGAAATTCACCCAGATAATAAATATGGTATTGAAGTGTGGTCTAAAAACATTATTCTAATTTACAATTACTCTGAAAAAAAAAGAAGTTCAATACTTTTAGATTATGCATATTTTAATGAAGGTGTATTTTATTATGCTAATAAACAAAATCAAAGCGAAGTAATAGAATTAACTCAAATAAAACGTATACATAAAATTGAATCTATTTTAGAATAGAATATTTTATTTTAATATATAGTAAAAAATAATATTTTGAATGTTATTACAAGATTCAGTTCGACCATATTATGTAAATGATATTAAATACGATGAATTTTACACCTTAAAGAACGTCCTTAATGAAGATGTTATACAAGGTGTAAATGTTGATAAATTCATTCCAGATTTTCCTGTAAATACTCCAATTAAATTTGACCGTGATAAAATGATTAAGGCAATCGAATACGGTATGTTAATCAGAATCCTTTATTCGGGTGACCAAGACAAATGGAAAGGTGGGCGAGAAAGAATCATTGCACCGCTTGTAATGGGTATAAATAAAAACACTGGTAATTTACTTATCAGGGCTTTTCATATGGATGGTTATTCAATAAAAGAAAGAAAAAATACTAAAAAAGTTTGGCGTTTATTTAAGGCATCTAATATAAAAAGTATGACTTTCATAGGTGATTTCTTCCGTCTTCCACCCAAAGGTTACAAGATGAACGATAGGGTTATGACAGAAACAACCATAGCCAGAGCTGACTTTAATAAGATTAGGAAAAATCAATATAAATTAATACAGGCCGATAAGATTCAGAAGGCTGAAGAACAAGAAATAACAGGTAAATCAAATGCTTTGGCAACGGCTATTGATGTTAAGAATACAGACACTATTCTGAATATGAAAAATATGTGGGAAAATACACTATTGGATAAGAAACAGGCCAAGAGTTTAAAGATTACATTTTTGAAAAGTGTGTTTGGAAATGAGTATATCGCTGTCGCTGGTGCTTTAGGTACACCCGGTAGAACAGTAAAGCTTTTCGAAGATAAAAAATTATTGGGTTCGTATAAAACTATATTCTCATCTTTTGCTTCCGAATTGACTTATAAAAAGAATATCAAAGGTCAGGTTGAGTTTCAACTTTATAATTTCATTAGTAAAAAATAATTACAATTTAATAAGTTTAAATAGTGATTTTATATCGTCTATTTTTCCTGAGATTGAAAAAGAACCAAATTTTTCTAATGTTTCTTCCCACGTTGTATTATCATCAACCTCATAACCGCCCCAATCGGGATGAAATTCTATTTCTTTTATTTTTTTAAGAGTCTTTAAATCTATAATACATAGAATGGGTTCTGGTTTAATACCTTTAGCCTCATCATTAGCAGCAGTTTCATAAGCATAATTTTTGGCTTCTATTTGTTCGTTAGACAAATAAAGTAAAGAAATATTATCATACGTTTGTTTCCACGATGGCATACTTGTACCATGATATAAAATATCATATTCTTTATTTTCTTTTAAAAAATCTTTAATTGTGATATGTATAAACATTTTCAAGATTAGAAAATTTTATTTTTATATATTATTTTTATGTTTAATTTATTTCACTTATATTTGAAATATTTTTAAATAATTATGCTAAATTTATTATTTTCAGCTACAATATTAAGAGAGTTTCTTATTGGTTTATCATTCAAACCACTTGAAGAACGTATTAATATGATATTAGATTTAATAGGATATTCAAATTTATATTCTTTTGAATTTATGGACATTTGTATTAATACAGGAGTAAATGATGATTTAATTGAACATATTTATTTGAAATCATATAAAGATGAAGAAATTTTAAAGAAAAATATTAGTTATATAAATACCGAACGGTACATCTTGCGAGAAGTTACTAATTCAACTAATTATCGTTTAGATGATGTTAAAAATGATATTAATGATAACTTATGGGATTTGTATGATACCGCAGTGAAATGTGATAAACCGTTTTTAGTTGAATTAATCATATATGATAAACGTTTTAATATCGATGATTGGTCATATCATATGCAACTTTTTGACTATTTAAAAGAACTTAAAAACCCAAGTGGTGTAATTAATGTGATGTTTTTAAATGAAAGGATATCTAAATACGCCAAATCACTTTATATTGAAGAACTTTTTAAAGAAAATAAATTCCCATTATTAAAATATATTATTGATGATAAACAATTGTTTAATAAAGAAAACGTAACCATCAATAAAAAAAACATCACTAAATACGCTATGAGAGCAGTGTTTTATGACAATGATGTTGCTTTATCTTATTTAATTGAAAATAAACAATTGTTTAAATTTATTAATATTGATAAGTTAGCTTTCTACACTGTTATCAATAATGATAGTTTTAAGTGTTTTAAATATTTGGTTGAAAACAACTACATTGATTTACCGAATAAATATGAAGAAATTTCTACTTCGTGCGTGAAGGCGAAATCTTATGATTTATTGACAACACTAATATCATTTGATTGTATATCTGGTAAAAATATATTTAATCATTTAAAACCTATTATAAACAGAGAAAACATAAATGATATTATAGAAGTTTATGTTAATTCGGGTAAAGTTGATATTTATCAGGATGATTATCATTTGTTTGAAAGATTAGCAGGTTCTATAAATAAAGAATCATTAAAATTGATTCTACAAAAAACTGTTTTAAAATTTGAGAGTGATGATGTAAGAAAAGTTATTAGAAAAACCATATTTCGTTCTGACCCAATTGATATGGAGTTAATTAGAGATTATATTACAAATACTGGTTTTGATGATGAAAATTATGTAGCTTCTGAGGCTATAATAGCTTTTTCCGAAAATTATTTCAATATTTTGTTAAAAAAATATCCAAAATATAAACTTCCAGATGATATTTATTATATGCAAATATTGACTGATAGTAGTGGTGTATTAATAGAATATTGTTTAAATAAATCATTATTTAAAATTAAAAAATGGTCACACTATTTGATAAGTAAATTGTTAGATAAAAAAAGTCCTGATACAGCACTAATGGTTATAAACCATAAGAAAACAGTAATAAGAGATGAAACAATAACAGCTATTTATAAATTTTTTGATGCGAATAGTCGCATTTATCCCGAAGAATTTTTTAAGAAATTTAAAATGGCGATAAGAATGAAAAAGCTTGCTGATATAATATCTTAGATACTCTGGGTATCTATATCATCAGTTTCATCAGCTATTTCAAAACCTTTATTATCCATTTGGAAAAACGCTGGGTCACTACCCTGATTTTTAACTGCGAGGACTGCTTCTTCTCCCATTAATACATCTTGTGATTTGGTTGTTATTTTCCCAAAGCATTCATCTTCGGTTATCATATATTCTATTTGAGACAACGATAAATTATCTTCATCAAATGGTTCTTCGGATAAAATAACCACTTCTATTACCGTTTTATAAACGGTTTTTTGTTTTTTATCAGTTGTTTCTTCATTTAAAAAAGAATTAAATTTCTTAATATCGCTCATATTTTATATATATTTAAATTGCATCTACTGGGTCAAACCAGTATTTGAAAAAATAAAAATTATTTTTTTCAATTGTATATTTTTCATCTTTGTACATTAAAACTAAATATGGATTACCATCGTTATCAATATCATATCCCAACAATCTAATTGTTGCACCCTCTTTTAATAATATATTTTCTCCCATATTACTTCTAATATTAAGGTCGTTCTTTAAATTTTTATAGAAACCCTTATCTGGTATAAACCAGTTGTAAATTATTTTATAGATATAATTATTTAATTTTAGATAATATTCTCTATCGATATGCCTATACCTTATATCAGTGAATAAATCTGATGTTATTTTTGGTGGTTTATTCAAACCATTAAAATCTTTATATTTAGCGAAATATTCTTCACCTTGGAATTCGAAAGATAAATAGACATCTATAATATTTTTTTCATTCACAAAGATTCTAAGTATTTTAAAGTTAGTATATTCATCTATTTCTTCAATAAACATATCGATGTTCATAGATTTAGCTATAATACCACCCATACTATTTAAAATTCTGGATATATCGTTAGCCATTTGAGAGGTTCGTGAATAATTATCTCGGTATGGTGATGAATCATCTGAATAAATTGAAATCTGTGGGTCGGATGCAAACCCATAACCCGGCCCCATTCCGTGAGGTTCAATACCAAATTGATATTGATTGAATTCTGAATCCTCATTAAGGAAATCATAATTTTCTTTTAGATATGAATATGTGTTGTAACTTATTACTTTCATGATATTATATATTAAAAATATCACCCGTATTTTTTAATATATAAGAAAATAAATAATAACATTTTAAAATGGCTAAAAAGATAGTTAAAGAGGAAGAAATAAAAGTCCCGTCAAAGAAACTCGTAGTAAAGGAAGAAATGGTTGTTTCTCTGGATGAAAATAAAAATATTATTAAAAAACCTATTCAGGTTATAGTTGAAGAAAAAACTATTGATGAAGAAGTTGAACAAAAAATAGTTTCTAATTTATCTAAACCTGAAAAGACTGCAAGTATTGATTTTGATATTGATAATAGTATTAATGATTCTTTTATGGAAATTGAGGCTGAAGAAATGAAAGATGATGATGATATTTTTACAGAACCTGTTGTAAAAGAAAATAAAAATATTATTAATGAAGTAATAATCGATAAACCTAAAGTAGTAGAGGTAATAAAACCCACTGAGGTTGAAATAAAACCCACTGAGGTTGAAATAAAACCCACTGAGGTTGAAATAAAACCCATTGAGGTTGTAAATAAAATTAAAGAAGAAGTTAAAGTAGTTAATAATGAAAATAAAAATATAAAATCAGAAGAAAAAGAAAAAAAAGTATCAAGTGACACTAAAATAATTAAAGATACAGCTTCTGAACCACTTAAAAAAACAGAAGTTTTTCATTATAATGCACCTGATAAGGTCAGATTAATTCAAGATAAACCATCTGTACCACTTCAGGCCGAAGGATTATCTGGGAAAAAATTATATGAAAGTTATTTAGATAGAAAATTTGTTATGATTTACAATGGTGAGTTGCTTTATGATAGTGAAAAATCGAGTTATTTACCAATATTTCATAATAACTATTTTGAATTATATTCAATAAAATATTCTTATCGAGGATTGAGAATAAAAATTAAAGAATAAACAATGAAATTAAAAAATTTAACAAGTTATAAAGATTTTTTACAAATAAAAGAAGCTAAAGAGTTTACCAATGATACAACTTGGAGTGAAAGTTTATTAGGAAAAGCAGTTGGTAGTTTACTAAAATTATTTAGTAATGGATTATCTAATGCAGTATTTTTACACTCAATAAGAAATATTAAAGGTGTTGTATTAGATGGTGTTGAAGAATATTTATCTGGAAGTACAACTGGAACGATGAGTGGTACAACAGTGAACCCAATTGGTGCGACATCACCCGATGAAAATAACAGTGGAGAATTACAAACCCCTGATGGTACACCATCTGGTATCACAAGTGATACAACTGAATCGAATTTACAATTTAAGTTTGGGGATGAAAATCTCGAATTGAAAAAAATGGAAGTTACTAATGATGATGGTACAAAAAGTTATATAGATGTTGATAAAAGAGGTCAAGAAGTGCTGACACAACTGAAAGATTCTAAAGATATTAAAAGTATTGTAAATAATGAGTTTTTTAAAGATTCTATCAACAACTTGGCTATCAGTGAAATATCAAGAAAAATAAATGAATCAATAAAAACATATCAAAAAAATGCTGATGAATTTAAGAAAATAGAAGCTACAAATCCAAAAGAGAAGAAAGCACTGAATGATTTAGAATTGAAAAATAATAAACTTAAATCGTTGAAGTTGCAAATTACATATGATAAAGCTGATTTAATGATATTGAAATTTAAATTTGTAAAATTAAGGGAAGCAGTGAAAAAATTAGGTGGTTATATTTCACCCGTTGGAGAATTATTTATCAATGGTCAACGTGTTGATTTTGAAACTTTACAACCAATAATAAAACCCGAACCAACAAAAGTAGTTGGGTCTGAAGATAAAAAGAGTGTTGGTGCTGAATTTAATGATGTGAAAAATGGTAAAATAATAAAGAAAAAAAATATAGTTCCCAAAAATAGTGGAAATACAGTTGAATCATTTTTTTATTTAGAAGATGATATGATTAATGAAGCACTATTAGGTGGTTTTACCAGATATAACAAGAAAATTGAAGAACTCACATTACAACAAAAAAATAAAATTGATAAAGAAGCAGCTACGAAGAAAATAAATTTGAGTAAATTATATTCTTATCATTTATTATCTGAAAGGCAGTATATAAAAGGAGATGGTACTCGTGATGCTAAATTAGAGAATATTTGGAAACAAGATGTGTATAAAGCTTTATCAAGATTTAATGATTTAGTTAATGTAGAAAGGGTGAACCCATTCTCGCCATCTTTTGCTTTAAATAAAGAACAGAAAGATAATATTTCCACAGAATCAAAAGATAAAATTGATGCCACAAACACCGCACTTGGTACTGGTAATAGTGTTGCTGAAAGAGTTAAAAGAATTGGTTTATCAGAAACACAAGTACCAGCCGAACATTTGAAAGGACGTGGTATAAATGACCTGTATATGTTAAATTTTAAATGGTCAACAAGAAGTAAAACAGTAGCTGAAAACGAAGCTATGGTTGCGGTCAAATATATGAATATTGGTGGGTTTGATGCCTTATTCTTAATTGATACATATAGTAAAGAATTTATGGATAAATATGATATATCTAAAAATAAAATTAAAAATACGAAAGATATAAATTTAATTTCTTTTTTAGTAGGAACAACATTTAATATGGAATCTGGTGGTACACAGAGTATAAAAGCTGCAAGTGATTATACACCATGTTTTATTTTTAAAAATAAATTAAAATTTCCAATCACTACGTTGTTTGTAACAAATGAGGTTCATGTTTTTAATATTTTAAAAGTGAATGATAAAGATGAGGTTTTTATACCAACTTTAACGACTAAACATCAAGAAGCTACAACATCAGATGCTATAAAAAAGGCTGTTATGAATGATAATTTGTATAAAAAGAAATTAAATATAATAGCGGTTGATATATATCCAGTATTTGGTATACCAAAAGAATCAAGTGGTGAATATGTAACTAAAAATAAAATTGACATTAATATTATTAATAATTATGCTAATGAAATAAAAGCATATTTTCAAAAATTAAATTTAGCATAATGATAAAAAATTTTAAAAATTTTATAAATGAAGATATAGCTGATAAGGTTAAGGATGATTTAGCGCAAGTCATTGACATTGATAAAGAAAAAAAAGATGTCGAAAACATACAGTTAAAAATAGAAGATGCTAAGAAACAGATTGAAACTAAAAAAACTGAGATGCAATCTGAGGTAGACAAAATGGAAAAACTGGAAATCGAGGATTATAGTGAAGAAAATCAAAAACTTATGAAAGATAAAATAGAAAAATTTAAAACAGACATTACGAGTCTCGAACAGACTATCAACTTATTTGATATTGAATTGAAAAAATTAAAAGCATAATTTACATTATGTCTAAACTTGACGAAAAGTATATATTAAATTTACAAAATTTGAGTGATGCCTTAGAATCTTTAGTAGATATACTAAAAGAACAACATAAAGCAGGTGGTCAAGCTGGTGGTACAGACACGGTTAATACTATGTTGGGTAATATGGACACTGAAAAGTTTAATAAAATAGTTGATGATTTAAACGATGTAAAGGCGACAAGCATTCGAATTGAAAATAATACTGATAAAATATTAAAAGAAGTAAAAGATGCCAGAAGTGCTAAAGAATCTGGTATGTTTGGTGAAATAGAAGACCCAAAGAACAAATCTAAAATCGTTGATGGTATAAAAGTGGTTGCATTAATAGCTGGTGGTGTGTTGGCTATTGGTTTAGCATTTAAAATAATAGGTAATGTAGATTTTCTTTCTGTTATAGGTTTAAGTGTTGCAATGTTAATAATGGCTAAAACATATTCAGAAATGTCTAATATGAAAGGTATGAATTGGAAGAATGTTTTGATTATAAATCTAATGTTGGTTACTATGTCGATAGCCTTGTTAGCATCCAGTGTAATACTTAACCAAATGCCAGATTTATCACCCAAGCAATTAATAACAGCTATTGCATTAGGAATAACTATGGGTATTGTGTCATGGGGGTTATTAAAAGGAATCGGTTCATTTGACCCTAAAAATATGTGGATGATTGCAATAATACCAGTATTAATACCAGCCGTTGCAGGTGGTATATTACTTGCTGCATTAATCTTTACTAAGTTACCTGCATTAAGTTTTAGCCAACTTCTTACTGCTATTTTTGTTGGTGTTGCATTAATACCAATTTCATTTGCATTCTCACTGATGGCTAAAGGATTAAAAGGTGCTGATTGGAAATCGGTATTATTTACATCATTAGCAGTACCTGTAATGGCTTCTACAATAGTTGGTGCAAGTTATTTATTTCAAAAAATGCAAGATGTAACATTTAATCAAATGCTTTCTGGTGTATTTGTTGGAATTGCTTTAATACCAATCGCATTTGCATTCGCACTTGTGGCTAAAGGATTAAAAGGTGCTGATTGGAAAACTATGTTATTTACATCACTGGCTATACCAGTGATAGCTGGGGCTTTAGTAGCAGCAAGTGTAATACTTCAAGGTTTACAACCCGTTGAAGACCCAGTGGGTATGATATTAACAAGTATAGCAATTGGTGTATCAGTACTGGCTTTAGTTCCAGCATTTTTCTTAATATCTAAAATGAAAATGGATATGAAATCCATGTTAATGGGTGCATTGACAATAATTGTTGTATCTGGTGTTATTATGATATCAAGTCAGATTTTAGCGTTAGGAAAATATGATAATTATCCTTCGGTTGATTGGGCTGCTGGTGTTGGATTGTCTATGTTATCGTTTGTTCCAGCAGTTGTTATTCTTGGATTAATTGCAACATCGGGTGTTGGATTAGTTGCAATAGGACTTGGGTTATTATCTGTGATTGGTGTAGCTGCTGCTATGCTTGCTGTAAGTTATATTTTAGGAATGGGGAAATGGGACAACTTCCCATCGGTTGACTGGGCTAAAGGTGTTGGATTATCGATGTTAGCTTTTATAGTACCTATGATTGCGCTTGGTACGTTAATAATGGCGACATTTGGTATAGGTGGTTTATTGCTATTAGCAGGTGCTGGAGCTATAATGGGTATTGTAAGTTTGATGGTAGATATATCAAATGTGTTCTCATCAAATTCATTTGACAGTTATCCATCAGTTGATTGGGTTAAAGGTGTGACTGGAGCATTAAATTCGTTCGGGTCTTTTATAACTAATATGCCTGTTGGTATTTTTGATATGTTAAAAGTTTTATTGTTGGGTAGAGCTATTGTTAATATAGCAAAATTATTTAATAAAAATGCGAATTTGTTTAATGAACCAAATGTTGCTTGGGTTGATAACATTAAAAATATTTTGGATGTTTTCCAATTGTTACCAGATAAAGATAAAGCTGATGGATTAAATGCAATTACTAATAGTCTTAATAGAATGGCTATGTTAGGTGCTGCAAATATAATACCTATATTGTTATTGGCTGGGACTATAAGAAGATTAAATAGTGCTTTAGATGAATTAAATGAAAAAAATGTTGATAAATTAACACAACTTTCAAAAGGAGTTATGATATTATCTATTATAGACGATTCCAAGTTGGCCGATGTAATCGAAACGTTAAATGATAAAAAAAGGGAACTATCTACTGTATTTGATGAAAAGGGGTCGTCTTTCATTCAAGATATATTAAATGCTAAAAATGCTGGTGTATCGACATCACCTATTGGTGGTAGTAACACTGTTAATGCTCAAAAATCCACCGAACCTGAAGAAGATAGAAGTGTTATAATACTACAAGAAATAAGTGATAAAATAGATACTCTTATAACTAAAATGGAAAAGGTAGAAAAAGCATCTAATGTTGGAACATCTTTAGGTATTGATTAAAAATTTTTAAACAATCTATCATTTTTTGTATATAAATATAAAAACATGTTTTGATATGAACAATTTAGTATATGCCAAAGTAAAGAAGGGTATTAAAGCATCTAAAAAACGAGAATTATACCGTCAATACAAAAAAATTCTAAAATCTAATGGAGATGTTTTATTGAATAAACATAATATTAGGATTGATTGGATTCATAGAATGTGGAAGGTTTATAATGTACCAGTTGATGAACAAGGAAATATTTATCATTATGGTAGTAAATACTTAAACGAATTAGTTAAAAAAGACTTATCCAGTATTGATAAAACTTTCATGTCAATGGGGTTATTAGAATTATCAGCACTTATTGAAACGGTAGTTATTGATGATTATAATGTGAAAGTAGTTATTAGTTTCAAACATTTTGATTTATTAAAAAGAATAAAGAGAAGAATATTATTTTTTTCTATCCTTACATTCGTAGTAACTTTTTTTTCAATTTTATTTATGATTTTATAAACTTTTCAGTTTAATGCTTATATAATCATAAAAAACATTTTATATGGATACTGGAAAATTTAAAGAATTAGACAAAGAGATTATAGATTTCATCGAAGGCGTTGAATCTAATCTCAATTTACCAATTGAAATTAAATATCAATACCTCAGTTGTTCTAAACAAAAAGAACTAATTAAAATTATTAAAATCGCTGACCAATTTTCTTTTTTATTAAAAGCTGAAATATTGGTAATTGTTAATATGGAATATTTTGATGCTTTAACAGACGATATTAAAATTATTCTAATTGAAAGAGAACTTGATAAGATAACAGTTAATCATAATACTGGAGCTATTAAATTCTCTAAACCATCTATACAGGTTTCTACTGGACTTGTTAACAAACATGGTTATGAAAATGTGGAAAGAGCATTAGAGTCTCAACGTGCTTTACAAACAAATAAGGAAGAACAATAATTGTGTGTTCATAATAATGGTTATTTAAATAGTTAAAATAGTAAACAATTAAATTTGTTACACTTAAAAATAAAAATATAAAAATGAGTGAATTTAAAGAAAAAATAGAACAATTAGAACAATTTAATTTTGCATCCGAGGAATCATTTGATATCGATAAAAATTTTGATTTCATCAATGGCTTGGAGTTTGAAAGAACACAGTTGAAAAATTTAGAGGCTGAAACATTTGTTAAAGCCAACGGTGAAATATATCTTGATAAGGTGATTCTCGATAATTTCTTTGCTAAAAAAGAAAATCTTATTAGTTTAATCAGACGATATTCGGCTGATAAAGAAGTATTGAAAGCTTTAACTGATGAGGTTGGCGGTGGAAAAGATAAACTTTATAAAATAGCAAATTTCCTTTATAATTCTTTCTCACTTCATTTAAATGAGATGAAGTATAAAATCACTTTCACTTATGATGAATATGATTTTATTTACAAAACGTTGAATCGTAAAATAAAATATACTTCAGATGAAGTATTTCAATATTTGAGATTATTTGAAGAAGGTCTTAGTCAATATGATGTTGTTTACAAAGCTACTAAAAAGGGTGAAGACATCGTAGCAGAACTTACAATTGCTAATATAATTCTGTTGTATCATTTGATAAATAAATATCAAGTGGTGGGGGTTAATAATGAATTCCGAATTTTTTCAACGGTTTTAAACAAAATTGGAGAAGCTAATCAGGTTTATAATTCAATTGTTATAATAAGAGATAGACTTAATGAACAGTTTCAAATGTGGACTACATCTATAACCCCAATAGAAACTAAAGGTGAGACAATTCCAGTTGAAAATAAGTCAACTCTTAAAATTGTTCCAGCGACTCCTGAAGATTAAAATTCACATGCACACAAATATGATGGGTAATTACGCACTTAATGACCATCTTTTTTCCTCACTTTATTTAAAGTGAGGTTTTTTATTTAAAACAAAACGGTACATTTGTAATATATAATATTATATTTTTAATATGATGTCTGATAAGTCAATAAATAATAAAAGTAAATTTCTCGCATATATCCTAAGACATAAGCCAGAAAAAGCTAATTTGAAATTAGATAAAGATGGTTGGGTACTGGTTAGTGACCTTATAAATAATACAGATTTATCAATGTCAGAATTAGAAGAAATAGTTAAAACGGATGATAAAAAAAGATATTCGTTTAATGATGATAAGACTAAAATAAAAGCTAATCAAGGACATAGTACTAATGTTGTTATTAAATTCACAAAAAAAGTACCACCAGTTGTATTATATCATGGTACTTCATCCAGATTCTGGAAATCTATTCAAAAAAAAGGATTGGATAAAATGAATCGTCAATATGTTCATCTTTCAAAAGATATTGAAACTGCGTATAAAGTTGGTATTCGTCACGGTGAACCAATAGTTTTAAAAATAGATTGTTTATCGATGGTTAAAGATGGATATAATTTTTTCATTTCTGATAATGGTGTATGGTTAACAGATAATGTTCCACCAAAATACATCACAAAAAAATAAAAATATAAAATGGATACAAACTTATTATTAAATTACCTTAAAACTGATTCACCATCTACATATGAAGTAGAAGCACAAAAATTATGGGTGGCTGAAGCATCCAAATACGCTGATAATATTATAACAGATAATTATGGTAATGTAGCAGCTCTTATATGTGGTAAATGCACTGGTGACGATATTGGAAACCCTATTCATAAGAAAGTAGTAATAGATGCTCATTGTGATGAAATAGGTTGGATTGTAAAATCTATAAATGATGATGGTTATATTAGTGTTGTTAGAAATGGCGGTACAGACAATGATATAACTATTGGTCAAAAAATAAAAATATTAACTAACCAAAGATATGATGATGGTGGTATAAAAAAAGTACAAGGATTCTTTGGTTGGATTCCAATTCATTTGAAGAAAAAAGAAAATCCAGACAGACCAACTGAAGATAATATTTTTATTGATTTAGGTGTTATTTGCAAAAAAGACGTTGAGGAATTGGGTGTTGAAGTTGGTAATTTTGTGGTAGTTGATAGAGAGCCAGAAATTTTGCATGACAAATATATAGTTGGCAAATCAATAGATGATAAAATTGGTGGATTTATACTTTTGAGTATATTAAAAGAAATACGCACTCAAAATATAAAATTACCATATGATTTATATGTTGTTAATTCTGTTCAGGAAGAAATAGGACTTCGAGGTGCAGCTATGATAACAGAAACAATTAAACCAGATATAGCTATCTGTTTTGATGTCTCTTTTGACACTACAACACCACTTATTGATAAATCTAAATATGGTACATATAAAATCGGAGATGGTTTAATATTTAATCAGGGGTCAGATGTTCATCATGGTCTATTAGAACTTATGAAAAGTGTTGCTAAAAAGAATGAAATAAAACATCAAATTGAAATTCATAGAGCTGGTGGCACAAACACATATAGTTACTATTTATCGAACGGTGGTGTAGTTGCTGGTACAGTTGCTTTTCCATTAAGATATATGCACACACCAAATGAACTTGTTGCTATGGATGATGTTGAATTGGCAATAAAGTATTATATTATATTATTACAAGAAATAAAGGAAAACCATGATTTTAAATTATTCTAATTTAAAAATTGGTGATAAATTTAAATGTGTAAAATCCGTAGATAATATTTTTGATTACCCACTATTTATAAAAGAAAATATTTATGAGATTTTATATTTCGATGAACAAACAGATTCAATTGTATTAAATCACATTCTTTATGCTTGTGAATATGCTGAATTTAATAAAAAATTTATTGAAGATAATTTTGATATAATTTAATTTTTTTTTATTTTATGACATTGGAAAGATATATTAACGAGAAAATCAAATCATTAACCGACACTATTAGTAAAACAACAGATGTGAAAAGTCTAAAAGAATTGACCAAAGCTCGTGATAATTTACTTAGATTGAAAAATTTTTAATTATAAATCATGAATGGTAGAAAATTATTCAGGAAATATGCACAAAGTACAGGTAAAATAGCCAAGGAATTTGTTGAAATTAAACCTGAAATGTATGATTATGATACATTAATCACAAAAGATGGTAATGGTAATATCGAATCGACTTTTATCAATTATAAAGATATGGTACATTGGATTATTAAAACATTACCATAAAAAACAAATAGTAATATGGAAGAAATATATGGTACAGTGACAGTAGGTGCTGGCACAAGCCAACAAAAAGAAATAGGTATTGTTGATTTTGTCCAAGCATCTTTTAAAGATAATAGACTTATCACCGTCTCAACACTTGAAAATGATGAAGGATATTTATTAACTATCGAAAATCCTAATTCATCAGGGAGAAATCCCACTCAAAGTATGTGGTTATCTAAAGAAAGTTTTATGGGATTGGTGACAACATCATTTATATTCTGGAATTGTAAAAACGAAAACTTGGAATCATTATTACAAAATTCTGTCATAGATAAAGATGTTGATTATAGAATATCTGGTAATTTACAACACTTTGATGAAAAAAAAATATAGAATAAATGGGCAAAAGAGTGGAACAATGGAAAAGTATAAATAAACTGGAATTCGAAATTAGGGGTTTAAAATGTGATTACTGTGATTATCGAGATGATAGTGTAAAATTCACAGAATATCTTAGTAGCATCGGAAAGAAATGTCCAAAATGTGGTAATAATTTATTGACTAAAAAGGAATATGACGATTGTGTAAAAATTTATATTAAAATGGCACAACTCGAAAAGGTATTGGGTATATTTAAATGGTTCAACCCATTAAATTATTTCCGTTTTATTTTTGGTATTAAATGTAAAACATATACCTTCACTAAAGATTATCCAAATAGAAATATAGAATGATAAATTATAAATTAGAACGTTTACAAAAAGGCGAAACAGTTATCACCAGTGAGAAGGGGAATTCTATGTTGCCTTTAATTAAATCAGGCCAAGACCATAAACTTGCTCCAGCGACATTAGATGATGTCGAAATTGGGGACATTGTTTATTGTAAAGTTCGGGGTAAATTTTATACACATTTAGTGAAAGCTAAAGACGATGTAAAAGGATGTTTAATCGGAAATAATCGTGGTCATATTAATGGATGGACTAAACAGATATACGGTAAAGTAATTGAAGTAATTTAAATATTCCATTAGTTATATACGGAAACAAAAAATAATCCAATTGGGTTTATGTTAGATTTAATAACCGAGTCTTATTTTGAAGACGAATTTCTAAAAGCAGATGGAATGGATGATGCTATAATAGGTGTCGATGAAACTTCGATGCGACTTATCTATTCAGTAAAAAAATGTTTAAAATTATTAATGAAACAGGGAATGAAATATGAAGAAGCATTAGAATATTTTGATTTCAATGTTTCTGGAGCATATGTTGGTGAAAAAACACCGATATGGTGTCAAGATAATTTCATATAATAAACAATTGTTTATTTTTTTACTATAATAATAAAAAAATTCATGAAAAGATTAGTAAGAAAACCAATAAATGGTGGAGCTGGCGTTTGTACTGGACTGGCTGATTATTTTGATATGGATGTGACAATCGTTCGTTTGATTTTTGTGTGTGGTGTGTTATTCACATACGCTGGATTTGGTTTGTTATATTTAATATTATGGGCAGTTGTTCCAGTGGAATAATATTGAATATTATTAAAAAATAAAAATATTTAAATGAGTGAATACTTTGATTATGATGATATCAATCTGATACCTAAGATGTGTATTGTTAATTCACGTTCAGAATGTAACACAAAGGTCAAATTGGGCGGTTTTACATTTAATATACCAGTTGTTCCAGCAAATATGGAATCGGTTATAAACGAAGATTTATGCATAAAATTGGCATCCAGTGGATATTTCTATATTATGCATCGGTTTGGAGTGGATAATGTAGAATTTGTGAAGTATATGAAAAGCTTGGGGTTATACACTTCCATATCAATTGGAGTTAATGGTGATTCATATCCAACATTAGAAAAGTTATTAAAGAATAATCTAATACCAGATTTCATAACTGTTGATATAGCACATGGACATGCCATTAAAATGAAAGAAATGTTGAAATTTTTAAAGAATAATTTCAAAAACACTTTTGTGATTGCTGGAAATGTATCGACTGCTGAAGGTGTCATGGACTTAGAAAAATGGGGTGCTGATGCTGTTAAAGTTGGAATTTCACCCGGGTCGGCCTGTACCACATCACCAACAACAGGTTTTGGTTCTCGTGGTTCGCAAGCCTATACTGTGAATTTATGTTCTATGAATAGTACAGTACCTATAATTGCTGATGGTGGTATAAAAGTCCCAGCCGATATTGCAAAATCTGTTGTATTAGGTGCAACTATGTGTATGGTCGGTGGTATGTTATCTTCACATTCCGACAGTCCCGGTCGGACGGTTGAACAAAACGGAATTCGTTATAAAGAATTTTACGGGTCGGCCTCGGCTAAACAGAGTAATAAGAGAAATAGAATAGAGGGTACTGTTAAATTAAATTCGTTAAAGGATACCACTTTAATTGAATATTTAGAATATCTGGAAGAATGTTTACAAAGTTCTATTTCTTATGGTGGTGGTAATAGATTAGAAGATTTAAGATTAGTTGATTGGTATAAAAAATAAAATATAAATTTATGAAAATTAAAGACGTAAATAAATTCGGATTCGGGAAAAAAACAAATAATGAATATAAAATTGTTGAACGTAAATTTCAAGATAATAATACATTATTTTTTATTAAAGAAATAAAAGGAATTGATTCTTCAAATTTGGAGTTACAGTTTGAAGAAATTCGTGAAGAATCATTTAACACACTGGAAGAAGCAAAACAATTTGTTGAAGAATTGAAAGAAGTTGATAAACAGGTAACAGTTTTGGAAGAAAAAATACATGATTGCTGATGGAATATATTGGAATTCATAAAATAAGTGGTTTGAAAATATACAAACACGAGGGTAAACATTATTTATTTGAAGAAAAATCCGATGCATATATACATATGCAAGAATTATCCGAAGAACAGAAAAATATGATTAGAGCTTTACATAGTGATAAAGCTACAATATTGTTTCAGAGGTAGAAAAATACTTATATATTTAGAAAGACCAACTTTAGCGAGTTGGTTTTTTTATATATAACAGAATATAAAAAATTCTAATTACATGATAAATATTTTAATAGTGGATGATATTAATTCCAATCGAAAAGATTTAAAAGAACGTCTGAGGAATCTAAATTTTGAAGTTAATTTTTTTGAGTCGGTAAATGATAAATCAACATTTGATATTTTGAGTAGTAATATTATAGATATTATATTATTAGACATCGTTTTAAATAATGAATCTGGAATTGACATATGTAAGAAAATAAGAGGTGATAAAAGAACAGAAAATATTATAGTCATCATGATTACTGCTTACGGTGAAATCACAGATTTAAAAGAACAAGTATTAGAAGCTGGTGCAGATTCATATATCACAAGACCATTTGACACATTTGAATTAGTGTCCAGAATAAATATAGCGATTCGTTTAAAGAAGGCCGAAGATTCTTTACGTACTGAAAAGAAAATGTTAGAATATGGTTTATCGTTGAGTGAGAAGAAATATAAAGATTTATTTTCAACAATGACCAGTGCATTTTCATTAAATGAAGTGATATATAATGAACAAGGAGAAATTTATGATTATAGGTTTATTGAAGTAAATAACGCCTTTGAAAAAGCTACTGGTTTAAAAGCTACTGATATAATTGGAAAGTTAGCATCTGAAATATATCCAGTATTTTATAAAAGTTGGTTAAACTTATATTTTGATGTCATTAAAGAAAAGAAGACCAAAAGTGTTGTTGAATATATTCAGAATGCTAATAGATGGGTTGAAATTTTTATCTATGCACAATCTAAAAAATTCTTTATATCCGTTTTTAATGATGTCACCGAGATAGTAGAAAATAATAAAAAAATAAATAAAATACATAAGGAATTAGACCAAATATTAAATGCATCTTCTCCACTTTGCGTTGTGAACAAAGAATGTAAATTAATTTTAGTTAATGATTCTTTTTGTTCTATGTTCAAAGTCGATAGGGATGTAGTTTTGGGTAATTTTTGTCAAAATGTGTTAAACCCAAACACTTGTAAAATATGTCCAATTAAGAGAATAATGGGAGGCACAAAAAAATCAATTTTTGAAATTAACACTAAAGTTGGTAAAAGTAAATTATTGCGTTGTTTAGTAACAGCTAAACCTTATGAAAATGACCAAAATAAAATAATAGGAATGGTGTCAACCTTTACAGATATAACACGGTTAAAAAAAATTGAAAAAAAACTTATAAAAGCTAAAGACCAAGCTGAAGAATCTGACAGATTAAAATCTGCTTTTTTAGCTAATATGTCCCACGAAATAAGAACACCTATGAACTCAATCATTGGGTTCTCAGATTTATTAAATGAAGATTATATTGAAAAAAGTATTAAAGAAAATTATTTAAATATAATTCAAAACGCTGGGAATGATTTATTAAAACTAATAGATGATATTATAGATATTGCTAAAATTGAAGCTGGTCAAATACAATTAAAAGCTGAAAATTTTTCATTGAAGAAAATGGTATCAGAATTATATATTTTATATAAAAGAAATCCTAATTTAATGGCAAACAATGTTACATTGAGTCTTATAGAATATGATTTTAATTGTGATAATATTTTTGCAGACGAATTACGATTGAAACAGATAATAATTAATCTATTAAATAACGCTATTAAATTTACTCACGAGGGTGAGATAACTTTCGGTTATTATTTAGATGGTGCTTTTATTCAATTTTTTGTAAAAGATTCTGGTATAGGGTTAACAAAAGAGCAAATAAAGATTGTATGGGAAAGATTTCGTCAAGCCGATAACTCAACTACTAAAAAATATGGTGGTGCAGGTCTTGGGTTGTCCATATCAGATGGTATAGTTAAGTTATTTGGTGGTAAAATATGGGCTGAATCAGAATTATGTAAAGGAACGACCTTTTATTTCACCATTCCATATATACAATCTAATAAAAACTTAATTAATTTGGAAGAACTTCCCACAAAAGTAACTTATAACTGGGAGAAAAAAACTATATTAATAGCAGAAGATGTCGATTTAAATTATCAATTAATAGAAAAACTTCTTGATGATACTAATGTGGACATAATAAGAGCTAAAAATGGAATCGAAGCAATTAAATTATATAAACAACATAAAAATATTATAGATGTTATATTAATGGATATACAAATGCCAGATATGAATGGGTATGATGCTACTAAAAAAATTAAAAAAATAAACAAAGATGTTCCAATAATTGCTCAAACAGCTTATGTTATGAACGATGAAATTAAAAAATGTTATGAAGTGGGATGTTCAGATATTATAAAAAAACCCATTATTAAAAGAAATATGGTTGAAACTATTAATAAATTTATTAATATTAGAAAAAATAATTAGTCGATGAAAATTTCAATTGTGATAATTTATATATACTGTAAAATAAAAATATAAATATGGCACTACTAAGAAGGTCAACTCTAAAACAATTCAGGAATTTCAGAAAAGAGGTAAAACGTCAGGGTGGTGATATTGGCGATAAAATAAGCAAAACTGAAAATAGTTTTCCAAATATGGTGTATAACAGAAACCCATTCGACAGTGATGTTAAAGTTGATACATACGAAGATGATTATTCTATCGGGAATAATACAAAATTAAATTCAAAAGAAATGAAACATGTAAGAACATTTGAATCTCATGATATATATTCAACTATCATAAAAATGTTGGATAATAAACAAATTTCAGAAACTGAAGCTCATCAAATAGTTGACTCTCAGAAAATAACCGATGTTTTTAAAAAAGATATCAAAAAAGCTATAACTAAACATTGTCGAAAAACTAAAATAGAAAGTTTAGATGAAAGCCTTAGTGAAACAAGAAAAAAAGCTGAACAAGCAGGTGCTAAAGAATATATTGAAAAAACTGGCGAAATTCTTCAATATAAAAACGGACAGTATTTAATAGAATTAGATGAATTTGTAAAATTACATGATGGTAAAATTCAATATAAACCGATTGAAAGTTATAAAGGACATCAGATTAAATTAGATAAAAATGGTTCTTATTTATATAGCATTTTTAAAGGTGCAACCAATCTGGAAGATAGAATAAGTTCTATTAAGAAATGTAAAGAAATAATTGATGGTTTTAAAGGTGTAAATGAAAAAGCTAATTACAATTTCCCTTATGGTATAGACCAAATACCACAATTTTATTTGAAACAGTGGTTAGAAAAATATTCTTTATGGTGTGAAGCAAATAAACAAACCCCAAAATATTCAAATTTTGACGAAGTGGTTGGTGATGAGGATGCTATTTCTACAATATTTTATCATGCTGAATTATACGCCCAAGATAATAGTGAAATGTTAGATGGTTCTGAATTTGTAGATACTTCTTATTTAAAAGAATCTTCTGATACATCAGCTAATTATAGCTATGATATACTTAGAATGGGTAAAGATATTACTGTTGGTGATATTCATGGTAAGATATGGAAAATTGAAGGTGCTGATGTTTACATTGAAACCAAAAATGAGGATGGTAAAATAATTGTTAAAATTCCTATATCCAAGGTAGCCAAAGCTTATAAAATAAAAAAAGATTAAATGTTATCTTTTAAATCTTTTGTTAGAAATAACCTTTTTGAATCTATTGATGATAATCAGAACTGGGTATTAAATGTAATATCTGATAAATCTATTGTCAGAACTAAAACCACCAGAGAGAAACTGGAGGGATATTTAGGTAAATTATACAATTTCACAGAAGATAATCAAATCATTGATAAAAAAGAATTAACAAAAATACAAAATGATTTAGATAAAATCTATTCATCATATTATTACTCGTTTTCAAATAAAGAAACACAGCGTTCAAAATTAGAAGACTTCGCTAAGAAAAGAGGATATTCTTCTTTATATAAAGCAGCATATGAAGAATCAGGTGACCCAGTTTTAAAGGTTTTAGCGAATTTAAATACATATTCGTTGTCTAATGTGAAATATAATTTAAAAAGAATCGATACAATTAATGATAAATTAACAAAAGATGAAGAAAAATTTATTACTGATTATTATCCAAATTTATATAAATGGGCATC
>Ga0172381_10000179_pt1 | contig 76850 bp, 138 predicted proteins | sample Leawel6488metaG_FD_119754 | JGI IMG/M metagenome (GOLD analysis project Ga0172381, IMG submission 119754) | Leachate microbial communities from a municipal landfill in Southern Ontario, Canada - Leachate well 64-88 metaG | ecosystem: Engineered > Solid waste > Landfill > Unclassified | place... | reverse complement strand
TTTCGCCTTTTACTGTTCGCTTTCTTGGGTCATGCTGAAATTTAGATATGGAATAAAAGTCAATCCAATCACCAGCTAAAATAATTGTCTTGGGCTTTATCTCATCGATTCGTTCTATAAATAATTCTAATGCGTCTTGGTCATAATAAGGAATATGAGCATCAGCTCCTACTATAATCGGATAATCTTCATCTGATAATTTATAAGGAGCAAAATCAGTTTCATCAGCAGGAGGAATATTTATTTTCGCCATGTATGATTTATCTGCTATTCTTGATCTATCTCTTGCTCCATTAGACCCACGATAATATCTTATTAAATGTCTAGCTTGTTCAGCGGAGCTAAATATTGATTTATTTTCATCAAACATTATTTTTGCTATGCAGAAACTACCAGCAGCTGGATACTTTTTTAAATACTCTCTCGTAATCTCCCCTAAAAATGCCATGATCTCTCCGTTATATTATTCTGTATGTGAAAGATATTGTTGGAAATAATAGGTTATAAGTCTTACCTATTATTTCGCACTTTTTAGTCCCTAACATTGTGCTTGCAGGACGATTTATTTCTATGTTTACAATATCTCCTAATTCAATAGTATAGTATTTAATAGGCACTTCTATTTCGCCGATGCCATGAACATCTTTTGAGTAAGCTAAAATCGTATTGGAAAAACTTTGTGCATCAGCAGGATTGATAAGCAAAGTAAAAGATTCTTTTTGATTAAATGTTTTGTACTTTAAGAATACAGCGTTTTCTTGAGTAGTGTCATAAAGCCACATATAAGGTGAAGTATACCCTTCCTCCCAGTTTTTACTATAACCAACTTTTGTTGAAGAAATAACTTCAGAAGGATCATAAGAAATATTATGGTAATTCAATATATCAATATCTAAAATTGTAGCCGAGGCTGTCGCTGTAGTATCAACTATCTTAAAGCTAAACTTATTATTTTCATCAATAATAAATAATCCAAATACCGTTCCGCATATATCTTCTATTATTTCATTCACTGGCTTATCAGTTATTGCTTTTCCTGCAGCTATATTTATCGTTATGTTAGGAGCTAACGCAGACGCGGCTTCCCATGCTGTAGTATCAAAATAAGTACCATTATAAGTAACATTATATTCATTTACTAAAAGCTCTTTTATTGCGCTTAGAGCGTTTAGTGCTGAGCATGAATATGTTACGCTTTTTGATAATTGCTTGCGCTTATCGCCAATAGTAAATTCAGCGGTTTCTTCTGATATAGTAATATCTTCAACTAATCCTGTATAAATGTTTATATAATCATCAATGGATAGTTCTTCATATCCAAGTAATATTCTTGCTTCATTTCCATATATGTTTTTTGTATCGGCAAAAGTATCAAAATTTCCATCAGCGTTTACTAATGAAATACCTGAGAAGTTATATTGCATTTTACCGAAGAACAATGGGTCACGAGAAATTGATACTGAAGGTACATTAGTTAATCGCCCTTCATAAAGAATAGTTGAATCAATAGGAGTAAACTCATCAGCGCTATATCCGTAAATAACTCCTAAATGAATATCATGTATAAATGGCTCATCATAATTTTTTATACAAACATATAATTCTTCATTAGTTCTATCAAAATAATAAGATTCAGTAGCGTCAGTTAACGAGGCTAAAGTAGTTTTTTTAGTTTGAAAAATACCGTCTACATATACAGAGCCTATTTCGCCAAAAGTCTGTGCAGTAAATCCTGATAATAAAGTTAAATCTACTTCAGGATATAATCCATCAAAGTTTGTATACCATATTCCTGCTCCACAGTTAATCCACTGAGTATTTGTTATAGAAATATCTAGCTGGACCAATACTCTTGGCTTTGAGACAGATAAAATGGAATATGCAGATAGGGTCAAAGCATCATTCCTTTTGCTGTAAAAATATCAAGCATTAGTATATAATATAAATAAGGAGATATAAATGAACTGGTTAGCAATTCTTTTAGCTTTTCAAATAGGGACTTCTGATAATCAAGTAAAGATTTATCGTGAATCTGTAAGTATATGTTCATGGGGTAGTCCTGAAGATGCTTTTTATATTGATATGGAAATGGGAATAGAACTTTTCAAGAGCATTGAAATATCTAGCTTTATGAAATCGTATCAGATTAAAAATACTATGAATAATTTTTTCAGTCCTTATGAAATTGATTATGGATTTAGTACAAATATTAAATATAATGGTTTGGAGTTTGGTTTTATTCATACTTGTAACCATTCTATTCTGTCCTCATTTACTAATACAAAAACAATAGGTTCAATGAATACTGAAATATATGCAAGATATGAATCAAAAATAAATCCTTAAACTGGATAAATAAATCCATTTATAACACTCGCAGCTGTAGCAGTTGTTGAAAAGGCCACACTCTCATATGCTGTGCCTGTAGTAAGATTATAGCATCTAAAAACGAACCCCCCAAAGCTATCACGGAAGAATCCGTGAGGGATTCTTACTTCATTTGCTCCAGTTACATTTGTAGTAAATATTCCATTACAAATTACCAATTTGCTGAAATCTCCAGGATCAGCAAAAATATTAGCATAAGCAGCGGCAAGAATAGTAGAAAAAGCAGATACAGCAATATTTGAACCATCCGCAGGAATTAAATTATTACTTTTACTTCCTATGGTATGCCCCAATCCGGCCCCATCAGTACCATTGTAATAATCACCAAAAGTAGCAATTATTTTTTTACTGGATGCACTTGTAGTTGGGCCATCTTTATATGCACTAGCCACAACCCTAACTGAACTCGCCGCTGTCGCATACCAGCCTTGCTTGCTCGTACTCCATACAGGAGCAGTAGCAGTCCATGCGGCGGCTAACGTCTGGCTTCCTGCTGTTCCACTTGGGGTCAAAGCTAGGTAGCAAGTAGTGGCAGTAGTGATGGCTGTCCAACTCGATGCATTAATAGTTATATCTGCATCAGCAAGAAAAAATGCCCCAGCAATTTCTACAGCACTTCCTGATGCTATAGCAGAAACAGCAGTTGAAGTAAAATTGGTTAATGATAATCCTATATAACCTTTTAAGCCAGAATTGATTATAGTGACCGACGTAGATATTTGCGAAAACGCCATTTTACTTCTCCTCTTCTAATGTAAGTGAATATGTCCAATCAGTTCTGTTAGTATGCATAAAACTTAATTCTTCATCGGCTATTGAACAATATACTGGCTCGATCAAAGTGTAGTCTCTCAAGGTGTCGAGGTTACAAAATATGAAGCTAGAATGATTCCCAACTGTATCATACATTTTAGTTAAGTTATAAATCATAGTTTCTTCAGTTCTAGGGAAACTAAACTCAAACTTTCTCCAATCAGTTCCTATATTAGCCCACTTCTGGCGATTCTTTCCATGTATTACCATGTCTGATCTACGCTTTGTTACTTTAAAATCGGTAAGACTTGAAGGATCAATAGTTAAATAATCTCCTAACCATAATCTGCCTATTTCCAATGAGCCTTGCTCTATATAAAATCTCCAGTATTTGTAATAATAAGTATCAGATAAAAACTTTAATATAGTTGTAGGATTTATAGTAAAGGTTTCATCTACAGGAGGATCAGTCCAATAGTTATTATCACTAGCTTGGATTTTTGCTACTGAGCCTGTTTTTATATTGTGATTTAATATAGCAGATGTATTTACTCCTAAGCCATCATTTATATTCCATTTTCCTACTAAGCCATCATTTTCTGTTATGAAGGATTCACCAGCGTATAAATGAGATATTTCAAAATCAGATGGAATACGGTTATAGAGGGCCACGTCACTTATGAGGCAGGGCTCGGCGTTATCGCCTCCAGTAGCGTTCGCTCCGAGAACAAATGCAACCGAGCTTGATGCGGTATCGGGTGGCGTACAGGCTTTCGATTCGACAAGCACACCGTTTTTGTACGCGGCCATCACTCCCGCGCCGCTGTTGTCGCGGACGAGCAGGACGCGCGCTTCCTCGTTTGTCGCGCAAGGGATGGCTATTGTAGTTGTGTTGTCGTTCGCATAAAAAAGTAGCGTGGTAGCGTTTAAGAGGTAGAGGTAAAAGCGGTTGTTGTTCGCCGTGTCAGCATAGGAGACTATAAATCCTGCCGTCGCAGACAGCGGCGTGACCTTGCACGATATAACCGATATTTTACCGACGCCGAAGAAGGAGGAAATGTTGACAATGGTACAATAGCTTTTTATTCCACCAAACAATAATCCCTTTTGCCCTGGCACTACATTGTAGCAAGTACCATCATTCCCATTCCCTGATAAATCAGTCAAAGGAAAGTCATATTTCCCATCACCTAAATAAACATAATCTATATTTACTGTTTTTGTGGCCGCTATTGCTGTGGAAGTATAATTAAATGATGTTGTTAATAATAAATAAGCATTACCTCTAATCATACTTGCTTCTGCAAAATAATTTATATCATTATCATTTACTAAAGTCATTGAAGTATATGAAGTTCCATTCCAGTATTGTATTGAAGATATATCTACATCATAAGGGGTTTTCATTATCAATGTTTGTCCTGTAGTCCAAGCCAATCCTCTTGAAAATCCTAGATAATCAAACTCAGTAGCTGTAGTTGCTTTCAATACTAAACTAGAAGTTGTGGCATATATAGTCATATTTGATGCAGTTAAAGTGGCTATGCATCCATCTACAGTAGCAGTATCAAAATGCTGGAAATAACTTTGCCCTGAAACATTATCAGGATATGTAGGGAAAGTATCCAAAGTAAAAGTTGCAGTTTGAGTAGTTGCTGAGGAAGTTTTCCATAGCGTACTTAATCTCTGGTCTAAAGCGTTAGTTATTTCATATCCACTTTCTTCGCTTAATGCTGAGATTGCTGTGGAGGTTAAATCATCTAATATATTGTCATATGCTATACGCATTTTTATTCCTTATGATACAACTGCATTAGCATGAATCAATACTTTGCGATTTTTTGTAGCAGGGAAAATCTTTTTTAGTAAAACATCAGAATCCATTTGCACAGTAAGCTCCATCAAACCACTACTATTATTACTTTCTATCATACGTTCTAATCTATCTAAGGGAATTACTGCTTCTGCTTGTCCTGCTTCTGCTATCCTCGCGGCAACACCATTAGGTCGAGGCATCACCACACCACCCTGAGCGAATGAAGGTGCAGAGGGAGGAGTTTGCCCAGAGATAATAGCTATTTTAGCCGCTCCTAATCCTGCGGCAACTCCAGCCGCCGCTATAGCCATTGCAGGGCCAACTATTGGAATTCCTGCTAATGCTTTATATGCTCTTATTGCTGCTTCCGCTGTTTCTATTGTGGTTTGCGCAATACTAAATGCCTGACTCGCTTTAAACTGTTTTAATTGCAAGTCATATAATTTCATCGCAGTATCTTTTTCTATAGCTTTCTTTTTATCAGCATAAGCCTGTTCTATCTGAGCTTTTTGCAAAGCTTTTTTAGCATCATCAATTGCTATGGCATCATTTGTTTTCAAAGCAGCATCTAATTCTATCTGAGCTGCTTCTATTGCTGTTTTTTCTTGTAGGTTATATTTTTTTAATTCATCTTGTAAATCCTTATCATTAATACGCAATTTTGCATCAGCTAAGGAAGTTATTTCGTCTATTTGATTTTGCAGTCCACCACTAGTAATAGCGGAAATATCACTCATCATACTTTTTACTTGACTAATTGCTAATGAAGTATATTCTTCCCATTTTTTTAACTTTTCATTTTTAGCCCATTCTTCCCAATCTACTGAGTCAACAGCTGTTCCTTTTATCTTATCATCTAATAGTCTTATTGCTGCTATTCCATTACTGCCCGTAGACTTTAAACCTTTTGATAGATCAACTATAGTTCCATCAAATAATCTTACCCAATCAATTCCTTGTTTCCCTACAGTCATCGTTACCTTAAATTCATCATTAAATTGCCTTAATGAATTTGTACCTGTACCAAATGCAACTTCCATTCCTTGACCAAGATTTTCAGTATGGGCTAAAAGAAATTCATATTCTTTTAATATAAACTGAATCCCTTCACCCTCAACCGTAAAATTATTCTGTATTAGATTACTAACTTCTCGCAATATAACTGCTCTTTTTTCTTGATCAGCATTATACTCTTCACCAGATAAAGCTGCTAATTTTGCATTTTCATCTATAAGAGTAATTTCTTTTCTTATTGTTTCACTAGCTTTAATTCTTAATTGCTGAGATTCGGTAAGAGCAGCTGCCTGATTTTTCATTCCGGCTATTTCAGCATCAATGTTTTCCATTTTCTTTCTAGCAGCTTCAGCAGCAGCAGTATTTCCTAAACGAGAAGCCTCCCGCATTGCTTCAGCTTGCTCATAACGTAATTTATCTAATCTAATTAAAGTATAAAATTGTTCTATTTGAGCTTTTTGCTCTTTAGTTAATTTCTTTTCTTCTTCAACCATTCTAACACGAGTGTCTTTTATATCACCATATTTTTTAACTAAATAATCAGCTTGATTATTAGCAACGGATTTATTAAACTCTTCTTGGGCTTCCTTTGCCGCTTTAGTTCTTTGTGCAAATTTTACTATTTCAGATACTGCTAAAGCTAATCCAACTACTAATAATCCAATTCCTGTCGCCGCTATTGCCGCTGTCATGCCATTTATTGCTAAAGTTGAAATACCAAAAGCTCCAGCCATTAATTTTGTAGTAGCAGCTACCAATCCTGTAGCAATATTATGTGCAACTAGTGCCACTTTATTTATACCCAAAGATAATGATGAAGCGTTAGCAGCTAAAGCAGTTCCATGAAAACCTAAAGATAAAGCTGAAAGTAATTTTGCTCCAGTACCTATTACAATTAACGCTGGGCCAAGCGCTGCTGTAAATCCTAATACTCCTAAAATAAGATTTTTAGTTTTTGGGTCTAATGCTGTAAATTTTTGTGCCATTGCACTAAGTTGTTTTACCGCATCTTTTATTGCAGGAATAAATTGATCGGCTAAACTTCTTCCTAATGCCCCAATATCATCTTTTAATGTAGAAATTAATCCTTCCATCGTTTGAGATGCGGCATTCATTCCATTATAAAATTTTCCGCCTTCACTAGTAGCGGATTTGAATGCCTTAGCCACCATCTCAGTTGTGATAGCTCCTCTAGCCATTTTCTGCTGAAGGGATGCCATCGTCTCGCCTGTAGTTCTAGCTATTTCCTGTAATGGGTTAAAGCCGTGGTTAACCATTGAGCGTAAATCGCCACCTAATAATCTACCAGCCGCAGTCATCTGAGCATACTGATAACTTATTCCTGCGAATTTAGCGGCATTCCCTCCTGATACGTCTCCTAATATTTGCAATGTAGGAAGAATATCATTTACAGAGACGCCATATTGTAATAATGATTTTGTTACGTTTGCTAAGTCAGTAGTTTCAAATGGCGTTTTTGCGGCCATGTCTTTTAAATCAGCCATTAACTGAGAAGCTTTACTAGCACTACTTAACATCGTAGAAAAAGAAGTTTCAAGCATTTCCATTTGAGCTGAAGATTTTACTGCCGCGATACCTAAACCAATTAAAGGAGTGGTAACAAATAATGATAAGCTCCTGCCTATCTTACTTGCAGAGTCACCAAAAGTATTTAATTTACTTTCGGACTTGTCTATTGAGGAATCGAATTGAGCATTATCACCTACAATTCTTACTATCATATCCCCAATAGGGCTGCCATTCATTTTTCTATCTCCCCATATTTTCGTTTCATCTCTTCAATTTGACTTGATTTATTTTCCTCAGCTTTCATTTCATCTCTAATCTTTTTTAATTCATCTAAATTATCTTTTGATAAATTACTCTTATCATTATTTATGCCTAATTTTATTTCAATGCCTTTATTAAGGTACATAACTATCTGGCCAATAGTCATATTCCATAATAAATATTCCTTAGTTGCCCATGCGTACATTAAACCCATTTCAGCGAAAATACGCCCAAGAACTATCGGCTTTTCTTCTTGGGCGTTTTCGCGTTTGGGTAGGACTCAATCCCTGCATACGCTCTGGTTAAAGCATCCTTTATTGATTCGGCAAATGCCTTGACTTGCAGAGCATCAGTATTTTTATAAAACCATCCCTCATCCATCTCTGGATAACTATGTTTGCAAAAAGTAGCACATAATTCGATAGATAATTCAAATGCCCTTTTCGTTTTCTCAGGAGTGGTTTTTATATCCTCCTGAGTCATTGTACCTAATTCCTGCAAAATAGTATCAATATCAAAAGTAATTCCACAAGGAATAAAACTTACATCTATTTCCTTGCCACCTATTTTAATGTAATTAGGCTCAGGACGCAGAACATCTAAATCTTCTACTTTCATTTACGCTACCGTCTTAGAAAAGATTGTCTGTGCAGTTGCATACTGATAGCAAATAACACTAAAGGAATAAACGTTAACAGGGTCGGCGTCGTTATCTGATTTTGGATTCATAGTAAATCCGCCAGCCACTGCCTTACTAATAAGATAAGTTGTAGTTTGCGTAGAGCCAGTATTTAATTTCCTGGTATTTACTAGCTTCATTCCTACACCAGCTAATGAGGAAACTTGGCCACCAACTAAAATTGATCCTGAAGTGCCATTCCACATATCGCCAGTAAATACGCTAAAAGCAGAACCATCATATTCAATTAAATCTACTTCGAGCGTGCAAGTCTCGCGCGCAACACCCATAATAGGATCAACAGCATTTCCTGCCTGAGCTGTAAACATCTCAGCATTATGAGCAAAACTTTTTACCATACCAGCACCAAGGTTTGTTACAATAGCACCAGCAGTAGCACCTACAGTTCCTACATAAATAGCATAGTTACCAATCTCAACTTTCGCATCTGTTACCGTTCCATTCTGATAAGTAGGCATAATTCTTTCTCCTTTTTATTTTAACTAATACTTGATACAGGAAAAACTACTTGAACATCAACAGGAGCATTATATAATCCCTCGTCTGGCTCGGGGATTAATCCTTGCATTTGTCTCGTACTCGCTCTAGCAAAACCAAATACCGATACATTAGAAGCATCTCCATAAGTTCCCATTCCACTAGTTCCGCTAAATAAGTCATCAACCTTTCTGGCTAGGTTTAATGCTGTCTCCGCTGTGGCCGCTCTGCAATTTATAGAATAAGCTTGTGAATAAAAACCATAAATCTTTTTTCCTCCAGCTAATTCAAAATAGTTTATTGCAGGAAAAGTTGCTGGGACTGTAGTGGCTCCCGGCTTTAATCCCCCATATATTCTAGTAGAAACTATATTTGTAATAGCAGAGGCTTCATTGAGTAACGCTCCGATCATTTGCGAAGGACTCATTATAATCCTCTACTTCTTAGATAATTTTCATGCTCAAGAAGATAGCCTAAAAAATGTCTTTTACCATTTATTTTTACAATTTCCAAAACGTTACCTTTAGCCAACTCTAGCGCGGGACGTAAAAAAGGCTGTGCATCTTGATAAATAGTTCCGAATTCAACATGAGGCCCATAATCCACATGAGTTCCCACATACGTTTCATTCGTTATAGGCGGCTTCTCTACTTTTTCAAATGTTTCAGTTTTATGCTTTGCTGGAGGATTTTCTTTTGCATATTTACCTGGGGATTCAAGTTCAGTTCCATTTTCTATTGATTGAGTATTTATACTTGCAGCTAAATACCCATATCGTCTAGCGCATAATAATTTAGCTTTTGATTCTACAATCAATCCTGTTTCATACACAGATTTATTTATAACTTTTTTGCCTTGCTTTTTTACTATAGGACCATTCCACTTCATGCTAACATCTATTCTGGTCATGATGTCCTACTTAATTGCTGAGTAACAATTTCATTTAATTCCAAATAATTATTTTGGAATCCAACTACTTTATATGTTTCATTATTATATGTTACAACTTCGATTATACTTCCACCTGAAGCATCAATAGTCCCAAAGTTGTATGCACCGTATTCCATTGCTAAAGTATGCGAGGACTCCATAGCATACTTATCAGCCGCGTATTTATTAGACGATCCGTTTTGCCATAAAGCACACAAAGGAATAACTGTAGTAGATGAAGTGGAAGAAAATCCTCCCATGCCATCGCCTGTAGAAATAGTTTTTATTACCGAAACAACTGAGACAAGATTAAGCCAATCCCTTAAAGCCATTTTAATTCAATCTCACCAAAGTATATTTTTCTAGCTTTTTTAATATAGAATCAGGATAGCCGAATTTATCACTATCCACTGTGTAGCTCTCACTCAATGGCCCTAAGCTCCTTGAGCGTATATTAGAAGCTACTTTATTCCTAACATCATTATCAAAATAAATCATATCACAAGCAATATGCTGAATATCTATTGGCCATTGGACCATGAAGAAATAAATTAGTGGCCCATCATTACTAGAATAACTTTCATCTACTACAGAACAAGCCGAAGTTAAAGTTGCTGTATAATCAGAAATAGAGCTAATAGTAACTACTTTATCATTCCTTAAACTTTGATAAATAAGCGTATCATCATTAGCTTTAAATCCAAACTCTTCCCATTTATTTCCATCCAATATAATCGTTCTATTCGTAGCATTAAAATCAGCAGTATCACAAATGGCTACAACCTCTGAAGTAAAATAATTATTAGTAATCAATAAAATTCTTTCTTGTACTATTTCTACCATTTCCTTAGAAATAATTGTTGCTACTGAGGCTGTAATTGAGGTAAATAAAGTAACCTGTGTAGCTGTGCAAATCATTTTAATTATTCCTCGTAAAAAGCCGTTCTAATTATTGTTCTAGTTGAAGCAGCATCAGCAACGAATCTTAATAGATATTTTGTGCTTGGCTTTAATATAATTTCATTTACTTCACCAGCAGTTGCTCCTACTGATACTTTGTTCCCACCAGTACCTGACGCGCTCCCCATCAAATAATACCTTAATACTGTACCTGAACTCGTATATGTCCCACCAACCGTAGTTACAGCGGAAGCTGTTTTTGTGCTTGAACGATAATTATTATAAGAAACTATTACTGAGCTATCAGATGTAGTCGCATTTGGACTTTCACAAAAATAAGCTACTCCTGGATTATCACAGACAATTTCTCCTACAAAATGTACGTCCTTACTACCAACTGTAATTAAAACATTTATAGCAGAAGTTGCTCCTATTTTTTCATAGTAAGAGGTAAAAAAATGCTCACCTTCATGTATTTCATGATGAACAATATCTATAGTTGGAATCGTATTTGTAATATCATCTATAGGACTATTTATAGTAAATGATTTTGTTACGCTCATCTTATTTTCCTTTTTAAATTAGCAGTAAATAAAAGGGCATGAGGTTTATTTTATAATGAGAAAGAAAACTATTTTTCATTTCTCCTCATGCCCTTTATTTCAGTTATTCAGCTATTACTCAGTGGCTCGTGGAGCCTGAGAAGCAGTCCAAGTAACGGGACCAGTTCCGGCCTGAGTAAATACAATAGTATCACCAGAGGATAAGAACCTAGCACCTTCAAAATCCTGGCCACCAATTATTACCGTAGCTTCAGTAGCAACAGTAATAGCCTTTGAACCCTGGCCGATTGAAGAGTATTCAGTACCAGCCGCAAGAGTAAGTACGGCAGATTCAGTGCTGTTAGGGTTAGCAACAAGAATAACTAAAGTAGCAAAATCAATTGCGCCCTGAGCAGTGGTAGCAGAAATTGTCATGGTATCGCTGGATGCGGTAGTGCCAGAAGCGGCAGTATAAGCAGTACCAGTAATAACAGGAGTAGTAATTTTTAAGGTTCGTGCAGTCATTTTATTCTCCCTCCCTTAGCCCGCAGCTTCAGCAAGATATAATGTTAGCAGGGCTTCAGGACGAACAACCTTTGCTCCATAAACATATAATCCCTTCACGCCCTGATCAAAATAAGATTCTCGCTCAACTGCCTTGATCTTTGAAACCTGACCAGCATAAGAAATTGCGGAACGATTCGCGCACATCACCCTATACTGAGTAGCATCATTAGAAACATTATTGGAAACACGAATCTCAGCAAATCCTAATGCCTGACCAACGTAGCCAGGAATAACTTCACCAGTAGAAATCTTAGGAACAGCAGTAGCGGAAATTCCACCAACTTCTGCAAGTAAAAGCTTCTGGTGAACCCAAGGAGGAATTACAATCCAGCGCCCAGCTTCAGGAACATTCTTTTCAGAAAGATAACGAGCGGCATAAGATAAAGTTTCAATTACATTACCAGATGAAACGGAAAGGCTCGAACCGCTAGAACCAATATAGGTAGTAGCAGAAGGAGTAGCACCTGCCTGAGCATAAAGGCCAGCAATAAACTGGTCAATAGTATCGGCAATTGCATAGGAAGCTTCATCCATCGCATCATTCATTAACTTAGGATTCATCTGAACAGTATCAACATCATCTACTGCAAAGCTAAAAGATTTAGCCTGATCAATAAGTAATGTTTTCTGAGCAGAGGTTAGAGCCTGCCAAGTAAGGGAACCATACTTTGTATAATCATTTACAGTAATAGGACCAATTTCATTGATCTTTACTGTATCGCCCATACCTGTAATTTCACCCTGATAATCATTATTAACTACATCGCCAAAAACTAGTGCCTTTCGGAGCCTAACAAAAAGCTTAGCGCTCCAAATCTGTGGAATAAAATTCTCTAAACCAGCCATATTCTTTCTCCTTTAATAAAAATTTTAACCTTCGATTGCATCATCAAGTTTACCATCCATCTCCATCCTAATAAGATCAGCCTGAGATAATTTAGAAAGATCGACCTTATTTTTGTCTTTATCATCGCCCTTATTTGGCTTGTACGAACTTGTCGCTAATCTTTCATTTAATTCCTTCTCAAGCGATTTTCCAAAATGATCTTTATATCTCTGCATATATAAAGTAGCCTCTTCAACTGATGGGAAAGGAATGCCTTCAATAAATGTAGGATCAAGCCCTTCCTTAAAAGCAAGCTCTTTAATCTTTGAATTCCGCTTATCATTTTCCCAAGCATCTTCCATTTCTTTTTGTTTCTGCATTAGCTCTCGAACTTGCCGCTGTTCAGGAGTCTCCTGAGGATTAAGCCTTAACATCTCTGCCGCAATGCCAGATTTTATTGCCGCATCAATCTTAGGCTTGGCCTTTTCATCATGAGTTTTAATAGCGTCTGTTACGCGCTGATCCATCATGGGCTGAATTAGATTTTTACCTTCAGTTGTCTGCAAATATGCAGATACCAATTCAGGATTTAATGGTTTATCTACGCTAACAGAAACTACAAACTCAGCAACGTCAGGATTTTCCTTATTAGCTTCAATAAATGCTTTCACCTGTTCAAGAGTAATCCCTTCATCGTCCTTACCAAACCACTGAAGATTAACTTTTGATACATCACGCATACTTTTTCTCCTTGCCCTTTGAAGTCTTTTTAATTCCCTTCAAGTTTTTGGAAGCAACTGATTTAGGCGGGCGGCCAGGGCCACGCTTCTCAGGTACTTTTACATTATTTTTAACTACTTTATTTACCTTAATTACTTCTTCCTTTTTTAATGCTTTTGGCTGAGGCGCTTGGATAATGGTTTTTTCAGCAGTAATCATTCCTTGGTTTCTTAATGATTCCTGCCTTCTAGCCCGAGCATCCAATTTCCGTTGCCGTAATGCTCCCATTTAATTTTCTCCCTTACACTCTAAACTTACTATCTGATTTATATTCTTTGCCCATCTTACTTGATTTAAAAGATTTTCCACCTAACTTCCTTGAAGTTGAAACTTTTGCGGAAATTTTACTATTTTTAGATCCCCTAGCTAATCCAATTTTAGTGACTGCTTTTTTAGGAATATAAAATTTCTCTTTCATCATCCCTAATTTTTTTGAATTGCTTTTCCCACCACCTTTCTTTCTTCCGCTTCCTGGTCCACCCATTTTATTCTCCTTTTTATACAAATAAAAAAGGCAACTATAAAATCCTTTCGGATTCTAGTTGCCTACAGATTACTGTTCGGAACTAAATGCTTATACTATATATTATATAATAAATCTTAAAAAAAATAAAGTAAACTTTTATTTAGCCACGCATTTCACCAGTTCCTCTCGATCATGACAAGTACAAGTAACAATATAAGGAGGATATCTAATCTGTGGACAAGTAGGATAAGTTGGGTATATAGGAAAACTAGGATAAACAATAGGATTATTTATAGTACAAGGACATTGAGAAATATAAGGTGAATTTACCTTTCCACATTTAGGGCATAGCCAGCCTTCTTGCAATTTATTTTACTCCTTTTTCTTTAATTGATAATGCTCATGATCCATAGAAATCTTTTTAACATCAACTACAAATCCATTATTTATAATAAAATTAATACTTACTTCCCCATAATTCTTTTTTTCTATCTCCTTCCTTGCCCATTCCAAATACTGCTCTATGCTTGTTCCTGTGGTACTAGTCATTTTATTCCCTTCCTTAAATACTCAGATAACTTATCGTATGACCAATGTAATTCCTTTTTTAATTCTTCCTGCTGATTCATTAAACTTGCTTCTATGTTTATATATTCTAATTTCTTGTCAATCGTTTCCTTAATCTGCTTATCCAATAAATCGTTTTTTATTTCTTGCTGTGATAATGCTTCTAATAACTTTAATAATTTAGATTCCATTTTCTTCTACTTCCATTTTTAAGCAATTTATCAATCCCTCAATATCTTCCTGCGAAAATCTTTCAACTAAAATCTTAGCCAATCCATCCCATGTCCACGTTTCATCATCAAACAATACATAAAACATAGAACCAATCGTGTTAGGCATATTTAATTCCATGTCTAACTCATTCATTTCTTTTTTTCCTTTCTTGACTAAGCCTTTCATTTTACGTTTATTCTCAGTAGCATAAAATACTTGTTCACCTTTTTTACCATATTCCTTTTCAAATTCTTTCTTTACCTTTTTACCTTTTTTGGTTAGCGGCACTTATCTCCTCCTTTTTTATATCATCAATATCTAATCTTTCAAATATAATTGGCCATCTAGCAGGAAGCAGTCTAGCATAAGCTTTATTTTGCTCTAAAATAATTCTTTCTAGCTTTTTACAATCTGCTTCGATACTCACCTAAAAATCTCCTCTATACTGATAAAAATCTACGAAATTTCATATATCCAGCCCTGTTTTCGTATAAAACCCTTATCCACGCGCTGATAGTAAATTATAGTATGTTTCTATCATATGGTACTTGACCCATCCAAACAGCTTAAATGACCCTAATCTAATTTTATTTCCAACGTGAAAATATCCTAAAAGATTAAATGGAACCCTCGTAACAATATCGCCTCTTACTAAATGATTAAATAAATTATGAAATCTATAGCGAATCTTTTTACTAGGAAACCAAACTACTCTAGGGCTTCCAAAAACATAAGCAGTAATGTTCCAGCCTAAATTATTATAATACAAATCCTCATAACATAAAGTTGCTAATGCCGCTCCATGTGAATAACCCAAAATAACTATTCTATTAAAATCATAATACTTTATTTTATCATATATTTCATCTCTGACTGATTTATAATTCTCTATAAAGCCCTTATGCACAAACCATAAATCTTTCATATTGCGATAGGGCTTTATTACAAACTTAAAATTCTGCCTCCAATCAGTTTTTGATACGGTCCATTGGAAAGCAATATACAAAGTATCATCAATTTTATCTATTTTGTATTGGACATCATTTCCTGAAGTTATCCAATTTCCATGAATTGTTAAATCTAATAATTCTTTTATAGTCATTTCATAATCCTTATTTTATCTAGAATAACCTCGGGAAATTTGTTGCCCACTTGCATTCATATATGTTTTTGTTGACTTACGTAATGTTTTTGCGGAATGACTTTGCCCTTTAAGACTACGACCACCTAAATTTTTATTTGCATTACTTATTCTTTTGTTTGCAAGCATAGCCTTTGAACTTGCTATACCAGCTCTTTCTTTTTTACCTGTAACCGGATTCTTAATACTTATCTTACCTCTCCCACCACCTTTTCGTCTACCGCTTCCTGGTCCACCCATTTTATTCTCCTTTATTTCATAGTAATAATTGCTTGATGCAATAATATAGCAAACCTACTTATAAACTTTTCATCTTGGCTTAATTTTTCTTCCTGAATCTGATAAAGAATATGATGAACTAACTCATGGAAAAATAAGTAATCTTTATAATCCTTAGAACAGCTTTTATCTTTTTTTATTTCAATCTTGCCTTCTGTATAAAATGCAAATCCTATAAAATCCTTTTCCCCATCAGTTATTCGATCTACATTTTCTATAACTATTTTTTGCGCTCCGAGATAAAGCTGTTTAGGGATTTTAAAGTCCATTATAAATCCTTATTTAAATTACTTTTCCTTTTCTTGGCCTATTAATAATTTTTGCAGTCTCCTTTGCCATTCTTTTTTTATATTCAGCATATCTTTTTTCTCTAGCTTTTCTACTCTGGCCCATAGCTTGCTCAGCACTAGCCTTTGTTTTATATTTATGTACCTTCATACCAAATTTAGTTTCACCACTTCTAGTAGATGATCTTGTACTTCCTGATCCTCGCTTCCTTCCACTTCCTGGTCCACCCATACTTTACTCCTTATTTTTTCTAGCTAAAAATTTCTTTTCTTGCTCTACCCATTCAGGATGATATTGCTCTGCATAAGCATCATAGCTCATTCTAGGCAGAATCCCTTCTTCTCTAGTTCGCATTAACTCTGGTGAATATCCTTCTATTTCAAAATGTGTAGAACAGCGGCAATTTATTCTATTCTCCGCTGATAAATTTGGATCACCTGGATAATCTGCCTCCTCTCCTCCTACCCAAAATTTACCATTTTCATTTCTAAACTTTCCATCAGCATGTCTATGATCGTAACGAGTTTTTTGATCCCTTGTAGAATCCCACATTTCATTTCCCTTAACACCATTTTCCTGCGCGCGAGCATACGCTAAAGACTGGCCAGCATTTATAGCTGATTGCCCTTCAGTCCTTACAATAGTTATTGCAGAGCTATAAATCTTATTCATAACCTTTTTTAAATCTCTAGCCATTTGGTCATAACTTTTACCTTGACTTAATCCTGATAATAAAGCTGAACGAATTCTTTTCTTTGCAGTTGGGCCATAATTGCTTAATGCTTCTTTCAATTCTAGGTTTTTAGGATTGGTAATATCAAAGATTTGTAATAATGATTTTGTATTAACCATTCCCCAGGATAGCCTTAATCCTGTAGCATTATCTATTGCCCAAGCATAATGGAAAAAGCTTTCATTAAATTGCTCAGGTAATAAATGCTTTATACTTTTTATATTAGCCTTTATTGCAGGATCGAGCTTTCGTAAAATGTCTTTTTCCATCGTAGAATACTTATTATATTTTGTCATTTCTGATTTTGTTAATACACCATTTACTGCAAACTTATTATAAATCTTTTTCATTTCACCATAGATAGAAGTTAGAGCATTAGCCAATTCCTGCTGGATTTGTCGAGAATAAATATTTTCCCTATTAGCCAAGAATGTGTAAGCAGAATGCTCTAACTTTTTTATGTCCATCATCTATCCTTATAAACTATATTTTCTTCTATCAGACAAGGTTTACCAAAAGCTAATTTCATATGCTCAAAGCATAATTTTAAATCTTCTAATGATTCTCCACTAACTCCTTCTGGCTCTTCACTACACATATAAATAGAATTATCTTCATTATAATAAACTTCTCTTATTGAATACATACCATTTTTATCTATTACTATTCTATAATTCCAATATGTTTCAGACATTTTCTTCCTCTACATTTTCTTCTAATATTTCTTCATCTTCAATAGGAGCTTCTAAATTATATTGTCCTACCATCTCCTCGCGTTCTTTTCTTTCCTCCTCTAATTCTTTTTCAATATCAGGAATAATATCCTCAGGCATAACTCCTACAATTGCTCGCCTACTAAATCCAGCTGTAGCCATAGTCATTGCTGTTTGAGCAAACTCCTGAGTATTTAATGGAACATTTCTTTTATGGCTTATTATAATCATATCATTAGTTCCATTAGGCCGATTTAACTTCTTTAATACTCCTGCTATTAAAGTTATTCGGTGATATAACCCTATATCAAAATCTGCTTCAACGCTAGATACTAAGTTTTCAAAATCAAACATTAATCTTTGTATAGCTATACCAGAAGCCCCTGCCATTTTATCACCACTAAAATCAGGCACATGGGATTGAATATGTATTTGCTCCCGTAATGCTATATTCATCCACTGAATAAATTGAGTAGGAATATCTTTTGTTAAGAATGAAATCTCAGCATCCTTATCCAAATGCTCAAATACCCTCCGGCGCTTTATATTCTTTAGATTTTCATTTGACTTAGTGGGATCTTTTTTATCTGTAGGATTAGTTAGGCCAAACTTCTTCATAACTAAATAAGCAAAAGCAAATCTATCAAATTCATTCATGGAATCGCTATACAAGGTATCAAAAGCATCAATCAAACTTAATATATTTTCAAATATACTTTGCATTTCGTCACCATTATAAAAAGCTACAATAGGAACTGTATTAAAATAATTAGTTATTCCTAACTGCTCTACAGTCAATACCCATACTGTACTATTTTCTTCCTTACGTTCCCTAATATAAGTATCAATATGATCTGAATAATAAACTTCAACTTTATACTTAGAATCAGAATCCATTTTATAATAACGTATACCACAAACTATTTTTGGCTCTGGAGAATAATCATATAATAAAATCATTTCCCTAGGATCAACTGTAAAAAACTTAGGCATGGATTTTATTGGAAGCTCTTTATCCATAGGAGTATTAACAAAATCAATATAAGTCAATTCATAAGAAGCACCGAATATAGCTATATTTCTCCACGCGCGATTTGTTTTTATTGGCTCATTATTTGTCCTGAATATTACTGATAATTCATCTAGGTATTGCTTCTCTAAAGGATTTTCAACTACCTTTATTTCCTCAGCATTTTCTTTAGGCTTATCAACTTCTTTTATATTAGCCTTATATGTTATGTAATGAGGACGAGCGCCATATCCAGTCCAAGTATTAACTATTTTTCTTGCATAGCTAACTATAATTCTATTATCAGGATTATTAGGATCAATCATTTTACGCTTAGTGATCTTTACATTTTTACCTTTATAGTATTCCCATAATTTGTCTAATTCGGGAACTACTTTTACTTCATAGTCAGATATGTATTTTAATATATCCTCTGAAGATAAAATAGTTTTTGTAGTTCTTTGTAATGTTAAACCCATTTTATTTTATACCTTTTTCTTCTTATGAATAGTACTACCAAAAGAAGTAATCTGTGATTCTGGTTCGTCAATAATAACATCATGAGTTATGGACACATTTATCACAGATGGCTCTTTCTGGACAAATCCTTCACATGGATTAGGACAAAATCTACCATCCAAATAATATGGGCAATTTGGATGATGGATATGTACACAATCTACTCTGCTTAATCCCATTTTAGTCTCCTTATTCTTGTCAAGCTTTTTTGCCCTTAATAGCTGAACCAGGAAAGCCTCCGCGCTTTCGATTGCCCTTTATCATAGAATTTAATCGAGCATTATACACACTTTTAGGAGCTGTTGATCCTGCTAAGGTACGAATCTCATCTGCTTGCTTTTTACTTAGTAATCTTTTTTTAGTATATTTAACTTTCCCACCACTTCCCTTCTTCCTTCCGCTTCCTGGTCCACCCATTTGTTTTTCTCCTTTTGTTTATAGTCCTAAATCGTCCGCCGTCCATTCAGAATCATTGCTATCATAATATTTAGTCCCTTCAAGATTTGACCATATATATTCCGTAGCATATCTAAGCGCGGCAATTCCATCATCATTTATTTCTACAAAATCCTCAGTAACATTTCCTTCCTTGTCTTCCCTACGCTTAAACTGCTGAATTTCCCTAGCTAAATTTGAACATTTACTTTCATGTATATGGATCTTTTTATCTATAAGATATTCAATGCCAAATCGTAATGATCCTGAACCTTTTTTAGCCGCTTCAACATGATAACCTTTTTGATTCCATTCTGCTATTTTATCAGGATCGGCAGAATCAGCCGTCATGCACATATTAGATAAATTATCGCCAAAGTATTCTTCAGCATCAGAAATAAATTGTGGATTTGTTCTACCTTTTTCCCATAATTCATCAAATACATATATTTCACCATCTTTAAATCCTGCGCATTCAATAGCCTGAGCGTGCGTAAATCCAAAGTCCATACCATAGCAAACATTTTCTAAATCGTTTTCTGTATAAGGGAAATCTTCAATAACATAATTGCTGAATACTCCATTAGAAAATATTCCCCATTCTCCATTAACATATACCTTCACATAATAAGGATCAGTAATGTTTTGCATACGCTTAACAATTTTCTCAGGAAGGAATTTATTATCCTTATATGTAGAATGATGGGTTAAAACATTTTCATCAGTATGGTCAAAATACTTTAATTTAATCCAGTGCTGAGCATTTATTGGGTTGAGTGTTAAGCCTCCTTGGAAAAAGCAATAATCAGGGCCGCGTAACCTTAAAGACAATTGCTCAATATCATTAGGAGTCATTTGATCTGCTTCTTCTGCCCAAAACATAGTAGGATTAGTAAATGACTTTAATTTGTTTACATCATCCAATCCTACGCCTAAAATATCATTTCCATTTATCTTGCAAGTTAAATTACTTTCTGATCTGTTAGGAGTAAAATAATTTTCTAACTTATATCTGAATAATACTTCTCGTAATTGATCATAAACTGAATGCTTGACATCTTTTTTAACTTTTCTCGTAGCTAAACACCTATAATACTTTTCCCTAATGCAATGATAAATTACCTTTTGGGCATATGAATAACTTTTTGAACTATTGGCTCCGCCAACTATGACTTGCAATGGATGGCGATCCTTGACAAGTATTCTAAACTTATCATTTACTCCTTGAGAAAATCCACGCAAGTCAATAGTTGGTTCTGGCATTTTATCCTTGTATTGCTGCTAAATTATCTTCTAATATAGCTGGATCGGGAATTATTTCTAATATATCTTCAGCAAGGCTTCGCGCCTGCACAGCATCTAGTTTAAATTTAAATACGCTATTTAATTTACCTAACCAACTACTAAAATAAATTTTATCATCAAAAAATTGAACCTCTAATCTACAACCACAATCATCATCATCGTGATAAACTATTTTTTGCAGTGTATTCATCCCTCATTCTCCTTCTTTTGTTCGAATATATTTTCCTAAAATTTCTTTCAAGCAATGCTGACAAATATCTAGACTTATTGTATCACCGTCTCCAAATACAGACCCATATCCACAATCATTCCTTATATAAGTAAATTCCTGAGTCTCAAATATATCATCACTAGAATAAACTTTTTTACATACATCACAAGTAACAGAAACTACTTCATCAGTTTCCATTTCCATTTTAGTTTTTATGCTATTGATCATCTTTTTCCTCTAGTTCATTATCAGGAATTATTTTGTAATTCATAGATCCATTTACTTCAATCATTTCACCATATCCATCCTCAGGATATTTCTTTCTAGGCTTTTTATTATTTAAAAAGTATTCTATCGCTCTAAGATTAGGTTCAAAATGTTCAACTACTTTTACTCTTTCAACATGAGCCCCATTTTTAGCCCCATCACTAACTACAAATAACTTTTCACGATTTGGTTCTGAATAACCTTTTACTAATTTAAACAAGTTATTCTCTGCTATTTTTATTGGCTCTGCAAAACCATCGTTCAATGCTTTAAGAAAACTAGGATATTTCTTCTTATAACTAATTCCTGTTGCTTCTGATATTCCCAATACTTTATATATGTATAAATCTTTTCTACCTTCTTTAGCTAGGGCTTTTGCCACATTATCCATCCAAGGAGCATATTTTGGATTCCCCCTTCGATCTTCCTTTTCAGGACTTTTCATTGTAGGCTTTGTTAAAGTTTTTTTATTGGTTTTCTTAGCAGACGTTTTTACTGTTTTCATACTATATATTATATAATATTTTTCGTTAAAAATAAAGTAGAAAATATTTTCTAGCTAAATCATCACACATTCTATCCGCCATTCTATGAGAGTAATTTATAGAATTATCTACCTTATGGAGCATTTTTGCTGGCTTAATAATCTTAATTGAATGCTTAATTCTTTTATTAGTGAATTCAATAACACCATATAAAGGATTCAATTTGTTTGCAAAATGTAAAGCTTTTTCTATTAATTCCGTAGGGACGCAAAAATAGAATTTATTAGGGAATGGATAATTAGGGTTGGCAATAATATCATGCTTTGTATAATTTATATATTTCTGTTCAATATCATAACGGGTTTTAATTTTATTTAATTCATTTTTCAAGTCAGCATAGGTAACTTTTATTTCTATTTCTGTTATTACCTTTTTCTTTAATACGATCATATCTGCTATATTAAATCCGTCCCATAATTCAGTGCAAACTAATTCGCTTCCTCGCTGAAAAGTATAATAATCAAATAGTGCTGCTTTAATTTTGTTGGTTAGCATCAGGATTTGTACCTATATTTTTTAGTATATCATCCACTTCATTTTTGGGAGTTTTTATTGTCTTACTAGCTTCCTTGAATAATGCTAAAATATAATTAGCGGTAGCCTTTTCAAATCCCGTACTTGAAGGATCATCTATTCTTATAGCATCCATACTTTTTATTCCACCATCAATTATTATATATTCACACTGGACTTTCACCATTATTTTGCTCCTTATTCTGATCTTTCATATTCTTAACTATTTCTTCTACAGTTTTATCCATCTCATCCCCATAAACATAATAATTTATCATTTCAATTATATCTTCACAAGTATTAAATTCATTTTCTGTAGATTCATCCTTTGCTTCCTCATATACTTTTATTTGTACAGAGGAATCAGGATTTTCCGTTACCTGAATAACTAAATTCTTCATATCACTTTTAAGCCAATCGCTTTTGCTATATCATATTCAAGCTTCGCGCCTTTTGAACCTTTCCATCCATCAAGCATATGTATAGCATCACACGATAAAAGATTTTTTATATCTACCTTTAAGCATTCTTCAACAGAAGGATTAATTAAATCTTTAGTTAGATTATGTGGATTCACTGGAGTATGGCCAAGGCTAATTATATAATTCTCTGCTTGTTCAAAGGCTGCTTTGTTTAAGTCTAATTTTCCTCTCATCGGCCCTGAAATATATACTAGCATTTTCTTCATTGAGTCTATCTCCTTTTTTAGTTTATCTAATTCTGTTTTATAAATCTGCTGAATCCTTTGATGGGATATGCCAAATTTCTTTGCTATCTGCGGCTGATTATATCCCAATAAAGCTAACCTAATAATTTCCTTAGTACGCTTTTCTGGAATCATATCGATTATAGATTCATTAAACATTTTTATTTCCAAGTCATCTTCAAATGTATCTTTATAGCCAATATCTCTAGTCTCAGATATTTTATCTAAACTAGAAACTGTAAATCCTGCCTTTTCAGGAGAACGATATTGCGCTTTATCTCGCCCTCTATAAATATGATATTGCCATAAAATAAACTTGCTCGCATAAGTTACCCATGCTGATTTTCTATTATCAAATTTCTTTTTTGCCATGAGTAGCCAAATGCAAGCTTCCTGAAAAACATCTTCCCAATCCTTTACCCAATAAAAATCTTTTAAAGCATATTTTATTAAACCGATATTTTCATTAACAAATCTATTGTCTATATCTGAAAAATCAAAATCTTCTTTTCTCATACAGTCTTCTTCGGCATTCGTTCCATAATCCGTTTCATATTAGCCTCAATATCCACAATTACTTCCCTATGCACCTTACCTTTTTTGCAAGCAGGGCATTCTTCATCATCATGGAATAAATTAGATACATCCATTATCTCAATAGTACCTATAATATTTTTATTCAACTTCAATTCAGTATATCTACTCAGCAAAGCTTCTTGGTTAGAAAAATCTTCAACTTTATCTTCTAATTTTTCCTTCCATTTTAATCTATAAACATAATTATTAGAAGTCATTTTTGATCCACAAGTATCGCAAACATATCTCCTCATTGTCTCTTTCATATAAATAGGCAATTCAGATTCAGGCTTATATGATTCCACAAAAGCCTTGCCCATATTCGTTTCAATAATAAATAATCCTACTCCCTCTAAATATCTTTCTGTAGTATCCTCAATAAAGAATTTACTTTGCTTAGGGAAATCACCCTGCTTTTTTATTACTGCCTTTATATCGTGATAGGGAATTTCAGTCATTGCGCCATGATCAGTAGTATAAACTGTTTTTTCGCATAAGCGCCATGCTGAAAGGAAATTCTTTTTATAGTAAATATGAATTTCCTTAGTCCACAATCCATTATTAGTTTTTACTAAGTCCTTCTGATTAGGATCGAATATGTGCTCATGCTTTTCCCAATCTTCTTCGGTTAAATTATCATTGTAACAATTAAATTCATTCAGTTTTTTATTTATAGTATATTCAGTAAAACGATCTTTATCTGAATGGAAAGCAAAATCACATCCTGCTAAAAAGAAAGTATCATAACCTAACATTTCGCCTACGAATAATTGCATAGGAGGAGAGCAAGCAAAAATAGTTATATTAGTACGAATATAAAAATGAAAAGTGCTTCGCCTAAAATCTCCATCGCGCCATGTATACATTTTCATCTGTTCATCTTGATAAAAAGCTCCAACTCGCCCACTATTCTGCAAGTATAATAAAATCTCATTAGGCCAATTCTCTATAATATCAGGATAGCAGCCAGGATGGGCAATTAACTTTGTTCTAGTCTTACTCCAGTCAACTCCTTTTATTTCATCCCAGCAACAAAATGGATCAAGCATTAAAATATGTGTAGGCTCAATTCCATAGTGCATTAATGTCAAAGCATGAGAAGTTGAACAGATTATTCCGCCCTTCCATTCTTTTAGATATTCAATAGAATCGTCAAGCGATGGCCCAGAGCCAATAATAAAGCAAGTTTTATTTTCTATTACTTTTGGCTCCTCGGAAATATCTCTAGCCTTACCTGATTTTATTCTATCCACTATAGGCTTCCAATTCATAGCACTATTTAATATCTCATGAATCAACTGCATCTGCTTAGTACCGGCATTATATTTTGCCGAATCGCAATTAATCTTAGATTCAGTATTTAATTCAGGATTCCCTTCCGCCCATTCTTTTACTCCGCCTAATTCTTTTTCTGACATATTTATTCCTTATAATTGATTTAAATTACCAATGCATTTTGATACATCTAAAAGTTCTGGTTGCTCAGTTTTTTCTTCCCATGTAACTATTCGCCTAAACTCCCTAGCGTATCTTGTATATACTTCCATTCCTTGACCATGCAAAATAAATTCATCCATAAGAGCTTCACATATTCTAAAATAACTTGCGTAATCAGTTTCAAAACATTGCCACGGCTCAATAGCATACCCTAAAAGTTTTTGATTATTAGGAATATAATCAGCTAAACTATCATCAATAACAGTATCAGAAACTGGATTACTCTTCCAAGTATTCATCAGCCAATCTTTTTTTGCTATACCCCAGCCACCACCTAATTCTGAATATCTCCAAGACTTATCAGCTAATTTTAATTTAACATAATAAGGCTTTCCATAAGTAGCAGTCATATCTGATAAATTTTCATATACAAAGCATTCTCTTTCTGGGCAATAGATACCCATATCTGTACAATCTTCAAATTGATTTACTAAATGAAATGCATTAATTAAATCATCTATATCAGAAACTTTTTTTAGTGGACTAGTAGGAAGGATTGAAATTATTTCATCAGCAAAAATACCTTCTTTTTCTAATTCTTCAACAGCCATTCTAAAAGGAACACCAGCAGTAGTATCATTATCCATAACAGGACGACGAATTACTTTTGCTCCATACCGTCTACCTATATCAGCCAGCTCATCGTCATCGGTCGTTAAAACCGTGAGGTCCACGAGCCGTGAGCATCGCGCTTGAATAATGCTCCAGGCAACCAAAGGATGTCCGAGAAAATCTAAGGCATTTTTTCTAGGTAAACGAATTGATCCACCACGCGCAGTGATAAGTGCTAAAACAAATGGCTTTTTAGTTTCTAACATTTTTACTTTCCTTTTTTATTTTTGTAGTGTCAATGGTTAATTTTATTTCACAGTCTACCCATCCAGTAGGCTCTGAAATAATAAATCCACATTCATCTGCTCTATCTTCAAAACTATAAGTTATATTTACATTCCCATCAATTAATGCTTTATCATTCAAATTATTCACATACTCTTTTAGTTTAAAAAGAAATAGTTTTTTATCAAAAGGTTTATTAGACTGGGGCATCTTTTCTTCTCCCTTTCAAATCTACCTCTACCACTTTCCATCCTTCCTTATAACAGTCTTTAATAAAAACCTCCTTAAATCTTTCCTCTGACATAAACCAGCATTGAAAATCATAGTATATATTGCCATCATCCATACAAAGTTTACAGCAAGGGATATGAAACCTAATAAACTTTTTACTTCGCTTGCCTGAAGTATTTTCTGGTACTATATCCTTTCCTTCATATACCCCATAGCCTAAAAAATAGCACTTTTTATTCATAACATTTAATTTCAATATAGCAGCGATTCTTTCCCCAACTTCTAAAGGTTTTGTATTCATTCTATATTATTTCCTCTGCCAAATACTATATCCCAAAATAACCAGCTAATAGTAATGAAAAATAAATTATTATCTTCTTTATATTCACTCCCATAATTCCAATTTTCAATCGTAATGTCTGGCAATAAAGTAAACTGCCAATTATATTTTCTATCATAGTAATTAGCAAAATATATTTTTGTTTTCATTCTTTGATTGCTCCTCCGATGTTTTGCGTGAAATGTTTGTTTGCCAAAAGAAAAATAATCAATAGTGGTAAAAGTAAAACCGTACCTACTGCTAATTGCATACCAAATGGATTTATTCCTCCTTGAATTGTATTATTACCTAATTTTATTACTGACATAATCATGCCTACAATTAAAGTCTGATTTTCTTCTCTTTGTAAAATTAACATTTGCCACAGATAATCGCCTAATGCCCCAATAGCAGAAAATAAAGCTATCGTTGTTATGAGAGGCTTACTCATAGGCATAACAATATGCCACAATACTTGCACTTCACTAGCCCCATCCAATCTCGCGCTCTCCAATAATGATTTAGGAACGGTTTCAAAATAAATCCTAGTTAAATATATTGATCCACAACTATATATATTAGGAATTATTGCCGCTATTAAACTGCCTGATAATGATAATTTTTTTATTATTACGAAAGTAGGAATGATGAATGATATTCTTGGGACCATCAATCCTACTAGCATTATTCCCCATAACAGTTCCTTGAATTTCCAATTATAAAAAGCAAAGGAATATCCAGTTGAAGCACTTAATAATATAGTAAAAATAACTGTAGATACTGTAACAATAATCGAATTATATAACCATTTCAATAATGGCAAAGATAAAATCATTTCATAATTACGCAAAGTAGGATTAACAGGGATCAGATTGGGGGGAGTTTTCATTATGCCTGTTATATTTTGGAATCCTCCTATGATCATGAAATAAACAGGAATAAACATTACTATGAATAGCAAAACTAAAAATAATTTTTTAACTAGCTGCATTTGTTTACTCGCTCTTTAGCTATTACTATCGCCATTTTATTTATATCGCATCCAATAAAATTCCTGTTTAATTTCTTACAAGCAACCGCAGTAGTTCCAGAACCTAAATAAAAATCTGCTACCAGATCATTTTCATCAGAACTGCTTTTTATTATTCTTTCAATTAATTCTAATGGTTTTTGAGTAGGATACCCTTTTTCTTTTGAAAAACTTTTTATCATATTACTGTCTAGTTTATCATGTTCTGAACAATTCCAAGTATCTTCTATTGGATACTCTTTATCAGCAATTAATATATTAGTTCCTCTTATTTTTCCTGTTTTTAATAACATCAATTTATTAAATTTATAACTAGCTCTATCTTTAACATACATCAATATAGTATCATGATTCCTCACAAAACATTTTCCTTTTCCTTTAAATCCGCTTACCCACCCTATTCTCCATATTACTTCATTCATAAAATTATCATACCCAAAAATATCATCCAAAATCATTCTAATCCAATGACTAATATGAAAATCCATTTGCAAATAAATAGTCCCTGTTTCTTTTAGTAATCTATTCATTTCCTTTATTCTAGGAATATAGTGTTCATTTATTATTTTTCTTATTGCCTTTAAATCTTTATAATCACCAAAATCTTTTCCTGTTCCATAAAGTATATCGCAATAAATTAAATCAATAGTATTTGATTTAATTTTTTTCATAAAAGGCAAATTATCAGAGCACTCTATTTTAATCATACTTCTTTTCCAATTTTCGCTTTATTATAAATAAAATAACGCTAATAAATAATAGTATAACTGCTTGTGCCGCAGCTAATCCATATTTGCTAAACATAAAGCCCTTAGTATAGATTGAATAAGTTATTGTAGCAGTATAATCATAAGGAGCTAACATAAAAATGCTCTCAAACACCATGAACGCTCCTAATATAGTAGAAATAACCATCATATAAATAACTGGAGATATTATAGGAAGTATTATATGCGTAACTATTTGCCACCAAGAAGCTCCATCAATTTTAGCGGCCTCGATTAACTCCTTATTTACGTTTTGTATTGCTGAAAGTAAAATAATTGTATTAGAGCCAAATGAAGCAAAAATAATAGTGAAAGCAATTACAGGGATCGCTGTTTGCCATTGTCCAAACCAATTTATATTTTTGCCTAATATCCAGTTCATTATTCCATTTGATTGAAAAATCCATTTCCAAGCTAATGATATTATTATTCCTGCTGATAAGGTTGGCAAATATAATAATATCCTCGAAGCATCTTGCCACTTTCTATTCATTCTATATAAATACAAAGCTAAAAATACACTTACGCCAACACCCAATACTAATAATATAGCATATAAAAATGAGTTTGCTATTGAGGTTAAAAAAACAGGATCGGTAAATGATTCTATATAATTAGATAAGCCTATAAATTTAGATGTTATAAAATTTATTTTGTAAAAAGATAGCCTAAAAACCTCTATTAAAGGCCATACAGTAAAGAGGATAAAAAATATAAAGGAAGGTATTAGTAATATAAACTTCAACTATTGTCCTTATGCATTTTTATTAAAATCTTTTTTACTTCCTCTAATTGATTGGAAAGTAAAGCAATATTATGTTCAGCACTTATTATAATTGAACCAAAAATAAGTATTAGTATAATTACTATAATCATTTTCTTCCATCCCATTCTATATCTGAATAATTTTTGCTTACGGACAAGTCTACAAATTCAATAATAAAATCACCGTTGCTCGCTCTATAAAATCTTTTTACTACTTTCCTTTCGCCTTTATGACGAATAATCATTCCTACATAAAGTTCTGATTTTGGACGAATAATAATACCTGACATTTTATCCTCCTTAAATAACTGGCACCAGTAAGGAATCGAACCTTACACTTAGACGATATTATTTTAAGTTATTCTCGTCTTTTCCCACTGTCTGGGCAAGTCTACCTTTCCATCATGGTGCCGAGATTCAAATAAATTCACTATAGCAGGGGAAGGAATCGAACCTCCATCATCGGCTTATGAGGCCGCTACCGTACCATTGGGCTACCCTGCTTCAAATTATTTCAAATAAAATCCTCGGGGCATGATGGAATTGAACCATCCACATTTTGATTAACAGTCAAATGCTCTACCAACTGAGCTAATGCCCCAAATGCCGGAAGAGGGATTTGAACCCTCACACCTTTACAGGCAACGGATTTTAAGTCCGGAGTGTCTTCCTGTTCCACCATTCCGGCATATAACGGCCATTCAACTTTTAATGGAAGAATGACCGGGCAAGTTAGCCGTGCCATAGGCTCCTAGGGAGAGTCCCTAGAAAATTAAATTTTACTTTACTGCTGACAGCTTCTTCTCATATTCCTTAATTGCTTCCTCAGGAGAGATCTTGAAATTAAATAGCTTCTGTAGAATTGGGAACTGAAGTGCTCGGCGCTCAGTAAATCTAGGATCAGTAATGCCACAATCATAAATGCCATTTTCTTTTGCGATCCTCATCGTAGCTTCAACGTGAGGACCAATAGGCATTACTGCATCAGAGCGAGTAGGAACTGTAAAAGAATACTTTGAATCAAGACTCTGCATTTCAGCGCTTGTGGCATATTCAACAAATCGAGCAGAGATTTTATTGATATTTTCATCAGGAGACTTATAAACTACGTAAGCTCCAGTCATAGAATACCCAGGAGTTCCCTTTACACCAGGAGCATGAGGAAATGGAACATACTTATAATTAAAAGGCTTTTCAATTAGCTTCTGATCCATAGAAGATTTAAAATAAACATCATTCCATGCGGTAAAAAATGGAGTTGCCGCAAGAGTTCCCTTTGACCATTCTAGCGCGTAATCATCATCATTAAGCGTAGAAGCATTAGGTGGAACGTATCCATTCTTAATTAGCTTCTGATAAAATTCATAAGTTTTTGCTCCACCAGTCTTAGCAATAGTTGCATTATCATAATCTCCTGTCTTATAATAATGTGCTCCAAAAGCCTCGAACCAGTTATGAAGAAGATAATCGCCTGACTGATTCGCGGCAAAAAGCATCGTAGCATATTTCTTATTCCCATACTTCTGCTTTACCAACTCAGCCATCTTTAGGAAATCATCAATAGTCCAATCCCACTTTACTTCAAATCCAATTTCCTTCATAATATCAAGGTTGATGCAAACTCCTTGAGTATGAGAAGGCATAGGCATTCCAAGAAGTGCCTTATTCCTAGTATACTGAGCAAGAATATTCTTATCATACATCTTAATATCACGAATATACTTATTCAAATTAAGCGCGAATTCAGGCACCATGTACTTAGATGCGCGAACCATATTATCCATATAAACATTAGGAGGAGTGCCAGCCGCAAGCATAGCATCCATAGAAATTGTACTGCCACCCGAAAGATTCATCTGAATTAGTTCAACTTCAAGCCCAGGAAAATCCTTCTGTACCTTTTCCTTTGCCTGAGAAATTGTACCCTTTGTTCCATCAGGAAAATCGCCCATACCAGAAACAAGTACAGTAATCTTTGGAGAGGCAAAAGCAAATACTCCCATGCAAATCATTAGAATCGCAAAAATCTTTCTCATTACGTTCTCCTAAAAAATATTTATTCTACTCATACGAATAGAATTTAATACCCACGCCATGCTCCTAAACGATGAATACAAGGATGCTCAATCAAAGGCTCATTTACTTCAATCTTTTTAGTACCAAAATACCTATCATCCAATTCAACTTTAATTTTCTTTTCCTTATTCACATAATTTAGTTTATTCATTTGCAATCCTTTCTGGAGGAAGCCATACTGCTAAACCTTTTTCATCAAATACTAAAACATTAGGAAATTGTGCTTGAGCAAATTTATATTTTTCTCCCGTTTCATTATCATAAACAATATCACCATATTTTAAATCTTCAATAACTATTTTTATAGCTCTGGCCTTACATTCTTCATATATGCCTTCCTCTTTCAAGAAATCATCTAAGCTACTTCCTATAACTTTATTATTCATTTTTTCAGCAGTCATTTGAATAATCCTTTTCCTTTTCGCCTATATCTTCAAGTGTAGCCTTATGCCCACACCAAGTACACATTCCTGAAGAAACATTCATAGCATAATTTTCTTTTTTACAGATCGGGCATCTCTGCAAATAAATCCTTTTATTATTGCCTAAAAATCCAAACCTATTACCCATTATTATTCTCCTTCATAATAACTTTAGAAACATTATCAATTTTTCTTACTTCAAAAATCCTATCTGCTGAATCAATAATTGCCTCATTATGGGTAACTGTAATAAACTGTAATCCTAAATTCTTAGATATCTTTTTCATTATCTCTCCAGCTCGTGGCTGTAAATCCTTAGACAAAAATCTAAACGGCTCATCTAAAATAATTACATTATCAGTATTACCCAAGCTCCATGCGGATATTCTTAGAGCAAAGCTAGCGAGGTCAACTACTCCGCCACCAGAGGCTTCAAGTGGATCAACTTCATTTCCATTCTTCATAAAAACTAATTTTGCTTCTGTCCTTCCTCGCTTTATTTCAAATACTACATCAAATATATACTCGTCAGGAAAGCAAGTCGAAAGGGCCAAGTTCACAATGTCCACAATATTAAATCGTAATTGCTCTTGAGTATTTTTTGCTACTAACTGAATAAATGCTTGAGCTTCCTCTAAAGCCTTTTGTCTGATAATAAGCATTTTCAAATTAGTCAATATATCAACTCGATTCTCTTGCAAAAGATTTAGTTTACCTTTTGCCATATTTATTTTATTTTTATATTCTTGTATATTCAACTTAATTCCAATCTGTAACTTTTTCTAGCTGTGCATACATTTTTTCCAACTTCTTTTTATCAGAATCAATTTCTTCTTCCAATTCCTTAATCTTATTTTCTGCTTCCTCTAATGAATCTAAATCATAATCACTTTTCCATTGCTCTTCAATTTTCTGTTTTGCTCCTTCTGCCTTATCACGATTTGTTTTAGCAATTTCTATAGACTTTTTTATTTGTGAAAATCGTTCTGGTGTCATCAGCCTTCTCCTGTATCTAAATTCTGTTTGCATACTTCAGCAGAACTAATCGGAGGACATGCTAAAAATTCATTTGCTATTTGAAAGGCATCTTCACTAAAAATAGAATTGGAAATTAATTTGAATAGTAAAATCTTCTCTTCTTTTGAAACAAATCGTGCTTCATCTTTTATTGCAATTTTATTCACTAAAATACTTTCATAAATAATTTGAACCAATCCACGTATAGTCTTAACATCCATTGCATATTTAAAACCATCAATGGGCGTCATTTAAAAGTCTCCATAAATTCATTATCAAATGGAATAAAGCACATAGAATTACCACTGTCTCGACGATATATAATCACCCAGCCACCAGGAACCCTAGTAACTTCTGTACATCCTACATCAATATAAATAGACCCCCATAATTCCATATCATAAGGATTTTCTTTCATCAGCCTTCTCCTTCCATAAGCTCGTGTATCATCTCTAATGTATTTTCATCAATATCAGATTTATTTTTTTCCAAAGCAATTTCAATATTCTTCATAAAATCTAATGATACTTTACCATTATTTTTTACACTTTCAATAAATGCCATTATTCTACTATCCCTTTCCTCTTCACTTTTTATATAGCTGTCATCTACTACTGGGCCATCATCGGGAACGGGAATAGAATCAAAAATCTTTTTATCTATATCAATATAGTATATACTTGGAATGTAATTTTTTTTATCACTTGTATCTCGATACAGACTACCAGGATTTATTACATGGTGATCTTTTTTCTCATAATGAAAAGTAGTATGATTATCTCCTACTAAAACTAGCCATTTATCAGGATATTCATTTAGCAATTCTTGAGCAGTACAAACATTTACATTAGGAGGAAGCGTTCTAGCATTTTCAAATACTAATCTATGTAAAAAAAGTAATCCTGTATCTATTCCTTGTATTTTATTTCCAAAATCTGCCCATTCTCCAAAAGCAGATAATCCATAAACTATTTTTGTATGGTTTGTGGATATATTTTTTAGTACTCCAATTGAAGACGAATCTATATTTTCAATAGCGTGATAAGGGAGGTCGTGATTGCCAGCAATAAAATATACCTTCTTATCTATTTTTGATAATTGCTTTATTAACATAGAGAGCAAAGCTGAAGAAACATTAGGTGCATCAAAAATATCACCACCTATAATTAAATCGCAATTATTTTCATTGGCTTTATTTATTACCCATTCTACGAGTATTTCCTGAAAGGCAAACCAATCTTCATCTTTTCTACAGCGAGGAGCTTTGTCTCGCAAATGCCAATCAGCAGTAAAAATAAACTTAGGCATTTTCACCTTTCCCTGTAGAATCATTTTCAAATGTTTTCTTGAATAATGATCCACTAGCTGAATGAAAAATTACTATTCCTTCAGGCTTCATGTAGAAAGGCGCAGCACTAGAACCATCAAATTGTAACTTATCCATTATTTCCCTAGCATTAAAATCATCAAAATTCCCTCGCCATAAAATAGGTACTACTCTACAGCACTTAGGACAGGTGGGCTTTTCATTATCATAATTATCCAAGTATTTATGAACATTAAATAAGCTCCAATGCTTTTCTGTCTGATCGTATTTTCTCTGTATTCCACTTCCCCACCATTCTCCGAAATGCCTTCCTGGACCCAAATGGAATAATTCATCAGCATTTTCGTTTACCCATTTTGCAAATCCATAATTATCATGCTCAATAGAAATAAATCTATTTCGTGAACCAGCACACATAATTAAATTATCTTTACTTGCAATAATTGGATCGTTATAATCACTAGCAGGAAGGGAGTCCTTATTTGCAATAAAAATCTGAGCATTTGTACCATCAATTTTTTCTGTTACTATAACTTCTCTTGAATACCTAGCAATTTTTTGAAAGTCTTTAAACTCTACCATCATCACTCCTTTATTTTATTACCACAGTACGGACATATTTGAGGTAATTCTTTTTCCATCAAACTTATTTTTTCAATTTCCACTTCAACTCCAGCATACTTTATTTTATACTCTTCTGTAAGATTTTCCAAATTTTCTTTTACTTTTACCTTATCGAAAATACTTCGCCTAAAAGAATCTATTTTTTCAATTAGCAAATCAATAGAAGAAAAATCCGCCACTCCCTTAATAATATCATTTTGTTCTTGCCACTGGCTAGACAGATTTTGTAATCGCTTATATTTTGAACTATTCTGTTCAAGCGATTCCTGTACTATTTTTATCTTATTAACCAAAGGAGCGGCGGATAGAATTTCCTCCTGTAAAGAAATTTCGTCAATTAGAACTTTATTTTTAGTAACTGTAAGGATCAAATTATCCCTAATCCCATTATTTTCATTTACTCTATCTTCAGCCTTACTTATTTTATTTGCTAAACTTTCCGCTTCATCTATCCAGTCATATTCTAATATTTCCTTAGCAATATTTTCAGATTCATTTTCTAATCTTATTTTGTCCTTATTCATTTCGCGCTTTTTTGATTCTGCTTTTGACAATACTTTATCAATCAAATCCAATCTAATAATTTGATTAAAAAATCTAGCTACTTCTCCAGCACTTTCCGATAATAGGAAAGGGGCATCCATTTGTTTTTGGATATTTACCGAGTCTAAATTGAATAACTTATTTACTTCATCAGGAACGTCTTGGCCTATCGCTTCAAGATACTCAGAATCATTTATTACATAGCCATTAAATTCTTCATAATCATCTGATCTTTTTACCTTGCCTCGCCTACGTTCAATTATATTAGAATCATTTTCAACTTTTACATAAGTAGATTTTATTGGCTTGCCATCTTTGTCCCTATTCCAATGTGAAATATATGCTAATCCTGAAGGGCGATTATATACAGTCCAATATAGCGCGCGAAGTATTGCTGTTTTTCCTTGATCAGATGGGCCAATAATACAGTTTATTCCTGGAGAGAATTCTATAATAGTTTTTTTATGGGATTGATAATTCTGTAATTGGATTGATTTAATCAAATACTTTTTCTCCTACTGTTTTCAGTACGGTACTATATAATTATATAATACTTTTCATAAAAAATAAAGTGCCGGTTACGTTTGTCTCCGGCTTGCTATTTTCGGCCTACGCAAAGCGTTCCGATTTCGGCATTAGTCATACGACCTAGCCACAACGTTTTAAAAGGCAATGAGCAGGTATTTAGTCCTGCTAGGAATTTCGGCCCTCACGAGAATCGTCATTCTCATTACTTGCCACCATTTCCAAAGCCTCCATATATATTATATACTGAGCAAATGGTTTTTTCAATTTCTCCTTAAAATATTTGCCCATGAAGAAAAAGCCAATCCATCTGAGATATTATTAGGATCAACTAAACGAGTAAATGATAATCTTCTATCATCACACTCAATAATAAAAGCCTGATTTGAAAGGATTTTTATCACTCTTGCCTTAGCATCGGTATTGTTTAACTTTAGCATTGTGCCTTCAGTCATTTTGTACCCAAGGAGAGAGCAACACCTAAGATAATTCCGATAATTAGCCCTGCAGTGCCGAAGATAATAAAGCCAATAAAGGGAATAGTAATCAATAATGTCAGGATTTTCCCTACTTTCATAATCTTGTTAGCTACATCATTTACTTGTTTCTCATCCATTTTGTACCTCTTATCTATATTATATACTTAGAGAGACGAATTTTTATTATGAAAAATAAATTGGTAGAAAGTATATAATATATATAGATGCAACAAACAAAGGAGTTAGAATGAAAAATATTATTGAATTGGAGGGACACCGATTGGCTAACTATTTTCCCGCAATACAAGGAACAGAATTTAATGATCTTGTAGAGAGCATTAGAAAAAATGGGCAGATAAATCCCATTATTTTATTTGAAGGAAAAATTCTAGATGGGAAAAACCGCTATCGAGCTTGTCAAGAATTAGGCATCGAACCCATTACTGAAGAATATTCTGGAAGTGATCCGCTAGATTTTGTTATTGCAGAAAATATAAATCGCAGGCATCTAACGGAAAGCCAGCGAGCCTTGCTTGCAACTGAAATGCTTCCAGAGTTTGAAAAGCAAGCAAGGGAACATTATAACAAAATAAAATCTAAACAAGTAAAAGACCAAAAGACTGCAAATGGAAAATTTGTAAAATCCGTGAAACCTTTTAAAAAAGTTCGCACGGAAGACAAATTTGATTCAGCAAATGAAGCCGGCAAGCAGTTCGGAGTATCTGGATCATCAGTACAAAAAGCTAAACGGATAAAGAAAGCTGTAGATGATGGAGAACTAGATAAAGGTATTATTGATGATATCCATAAAGGAAAGAAAACACTGGGAGCGGCGGATAAAGAATTACATGATAAGCGATTTGCAAAAGGAGAAAAAGAAAAAGAGACCAAAAGAAATAAGAAGCTTCCTAATGAATACCCAAAAGCTGTTTCTGAATATATTCATGATGTAAAGGAATTCAAAAATATTCTTTCTACTGCAACTATACTAGCAAAAGAAGGTATGTTTTCACCCGAGGCAATTCAATTTATCCATAGAATACACGAACAAATAAAAAGTCTAATGAAAGAAATGGAGGTAGGGAAAAATGAGTAGGTTTTCATTTATGCCACATCAAAAAGACTCAGAAAGTCCTTTACGACATGCCCGCTGTCAAATGATAGTAGATATTTTGTATCTCATGGAAAAGAAAAAAGATTTGCCACTCCCTAATATTCATAGATTATGTAAAGTAATTATTGAATATTATAAGAAAGAAGGCTTTAAAGAAAATCTAAGAGCTTCAGGATCGAAATGGGATTTATCAATTTTTTATATTCGTATGCACATGAAAGATATAAAAGAAATCAGTACGGAAAATTATCATCCTTTTGCTTATCACCGACCAAAGGATTCACTAAGAGGATTATGGATGTTTTTGAATAAAAAGCAATATACAGAAATTCTATCAAGGGAGTTGAAAGAATTAGAAACTAGGAAAGAAACTTATAATAAAATGCTAGAAGATGGAAATGATAAAATGAAATACAATATAAAATTGCCACGTATTTCAGATTTCTCAAAAATTAATTCTCCTACAAATGAAACAAAGCTACTAAAAGAAAAGTAATTAGTAGACTTTATTTTTTCTTACAAATACTATATAATCATAAGTATAGAGAGTCCTTTCTGATGCCCGTCATAATCAGAAAGGATTTTTAGAATCCTGGCTCCTGAAAGCGAGTGACGGCGCGATCAGGAGCTTTTTATTTTATCCAATCATTATAAGGGCAAATATGAAGCAAAGTGAATATCACCCAATGTTTATAAGCAACGCTACTTTTTATAGTTGCGCAACGCTACTTTTTATAGTTGCTATATATACTATTCTTATTTAATAAATATCTAAAGATATTATAAACCTTCGGTTTTGAAAAGTATTTGCTATAAAAAGGAGTTAGTATGAAAGTAGCCATAGATGGATTCAATCAAGAAAAATTAGTCTATTTAGGATTAAATATAATACATTCTAAAATTCTTGAATGGCTAGTCTATTTTGCCCATTCAGGAAATCAAACAATAATAAAGACAAAAAATGATAAAGAGCATTACTATTGGGTCGAATATCACAAAGTATTTGAGGATTTTCCTACTTTACCATTTCGTTCTAATCAAACCATCAGTAAAATATTTGAAGATTTATCAGGGAAAACTAGCAAAACTTTACCTATAGAGAAATTTCCATTAATAAAAATAGTTGTGCCTACTATTGATGGCAAAATGGTAGGATTTGCTATTAGGGAGAATATAATAGAATGGCTACGAGATTCAGGAGGTATAGATATGAATAGTCTAATTACCAATAAGCCGATTGAATCAAAAAAACCCACTGCCATAAAAAACAATTGTAACAAAAATGCTACGCAAATAATGGATAAACTTTTGCAAATAAAATTACCAGATGGTTCAAAGCTATTTAGAAATAGATTAAACAAAGATGGAAGCTATACAAAAGGCATGAAAGAATTCTGTTTTAAGCTAACAGCAATATATAAAGGATCATTCCTAAAAACATTTAGGCAAGCAGATGAATTTATTGCTAAGAATAAAGACCATAGTATAAATAGTGCAAAAGAAATAATCTTGAATTGCCAAGGAAGCTGGAACAGCATTGAAGAAGTTATTATAAAAGCAGCTAAGAATTATATCACATGGTTTGATCCTAGTAATAATCCATCTGATAAAAATTGGCTCCCTAAAAATATAGACTCATGGCTATTTAATTATAATTCAAATGGCTCATTATTTTTAGCTTGTCTAGATGGTCCTGCTTTCCCTATGCGCGAAGTATCAGCAGAAAAAATTTTTCTTTCAATTCCTAAAGAAGTAAGAATTATTTTTAAGGAATTTATTGATGAGCGTACTGACGGCTTTGCTTTTTGGAGTAGAATAAAATCATTAGTTAGTTGGTACAAAAAATATGCTAATGATTTGATGAATGAAGATTCTAATTGTACTTATTGGCTTGACTGCGGAATTGAAAAATGGCTATATGAATATGTAAGCTTTTTGAAATCTTTTATTGATCATGTGTATTTATCCCACCTAGGAACGAATTGCCCAACGTGGAGCGCCTATCTATTGAACGCTAAGAAGGAGCACGATATAAAGGCTTTTCTTAACAAATCATAATTTATTGCGTAAATTTATATCGTAAATGAACGATTTATTGACGAATTATTGCATATTTAGTTAATTACTTATAAGATATAGATTTACTATACTTAGTTAATTACTTGTATTATATAGATTTATATGAAGTATGTGAATTATCATTTATATAGGGCTTTATTTTTCCTTGCAATACCTTATAATAAAGTATAAAGAAATTAAAAATATCGGTTGCAGGCGGGAGCTAGCCCGCGATCGTTGCAGGGGCGTTCAGTTTCTGCAAGGTCCTCAAGTCACGGAAGTGCTTGAGTAGCTTCATTAGTTTATATAAAGACTTTGCCCACCCAAAAACAATTTAAAAAAGTTTCCGATCCTTCCTTTTATGGAAGCTGATGAGTAGCTGAAAATTGCTACGAAATCGGAAAGTTATTTGTGGAGGGCTCAAATGGCCAAGGCTTATGTGAATGGCAAGATCGTGGACAATGGTGTGAAGGTAGAGAAGAAAGCGGAAAAGGAAGTCAAGGAGAAGGGAAAGAAAAGAATTCCGCTCACGCCTGAGGAAAAAGTCGAAAGCAAAAAGGCAAAGCAGGAAGCAAGGGAAAAGGTTATTCAGTTCTGCCTCGCTTCTGGCGACGCGGACATCATCATCGCAACCAAGATGGTTTTCCCCAATTGCATGAAGGCAAAGAAGGCCAAGGAAAATGCCGCTAAGAAGCTCCTCGATATCATCGGCCCTGAAGGTACAAAGCACGAAGACCTGATTTGGAAAGCCAGTCACGTAGGCAGGATGGAAATGACCCAGCTCAGGAAGAAGGCTTCTAAGCTCGGAGCGTTCTGCAACTTTTCAATGGTCGACGGCCTGTACAGGATCGTAACGGAAAAGGAATACAGTCTTTTGTAAAAGCGTATAATTCAAAATAATTTAAAAATGGTTTTCCACGGCACGGTCAGGTGGCGCTGGATGATAGCCCAGCAATTGGTCCAAGTCCAATTCGTGCCATATCTTTTCCCTTCGGAGGAAAAGTGATTTTAGTTTTGAAGGAGACCACGATGAAAGAGCAGAAAACTTTACTGGAGCAGATCGGAGCTTTTATGGCTGGCAAGTACGATGAAGTTGATACTGATACGCAAATAAGTGCTGGCTGGTATGATTGGTTCTGCAAAGATTCAGCTCTCGCTGGAAAAACAAAGGCTCTGTATGCTAAAGTAATCAGCATTATGAAAAGTAAGAAATTCGATCCTAGCAAAGTTTATATTTTCTTCAAAAATAATTGTCCTGGTGTCGGTAGACTTTACGATTCTTTTTCAATTTGTGATATTCATACTGGCAATGTGCTTTTTTGGGTTACTCCGAAAAGCGGACATACTGTATATAATAATGAAGCTCAGGTATGTGGGCCAGAAAATAAATTTGAAAAGCCCTTGGCCCACGGCTCTTGGGTAGACATAAAAGGCTTTTTCCTCAACTAAATTTTGTTTGAAAAGGAGTTTATGATGGAAGCTAGTGACAAGATCATCGACAGGATCAGAAAACTTTTCGCCTTAGCGGAAAGCCCCAACGAGGCAGAGGCGATGAGTGCAATGGAAAAAGCTCATGCGCTTTTGCTTCAGTACAATTTAACAGTCAGCGATTTGAAGGAAGAATCAAAAACAGAAATAAACGAATTGGAATTTTGCGAAGCAGGAAGGATGAGAGCATGGAAAAAACTTTTAATCTATTATGTAACAAAAGCGAATTACTGCGCCTCGTATACAATGGTAACTCGCGGATCATATAAATACGATACGAAAGGAAAGCAAGTAATAAAAATAGTAGGCAGGGAAGCGAATGTAATTTCTGCGAAGGAAATGCTGAAATATATTTTCGCAAGCATCGAAAGGCTTTCCAAGGACATTGACCACGATATGAAGGAAAGCTACAAAACAGGATTTTCTGAAGCTCTTTGCAAAAGGTTAAAAGAAATTCACAAAAATGAGGAAGTAGTAAATTGCACAGCTCTTATGGTGATTGATTCGGAATTAAAAAATCACATGAATCAGAAAAATCTAAAAAATAGCTCAATCAAAAGCAATATAAAAGACGCTCAAGGTTATATTCGAGGGCAGATGGATGGAAGCTCCTTCAACTTAAATAAGCAAGTTGGAGGAAGAAAGGCGAATGCTTTTATTGACTAAAGCCATCCCGTATGGGTTTGGTTATTTGGTTTGGCTGAGCTGGTAGCCAGTAACGAGCAAGTGCAATGACAAAGCAAGTAGCGATGAGGACGATGGAGCTTGTTAATCAGTCTAATAACTACAAAAAACCTTATGTGCGGGTAGATGAGCGTGGATCATGGGAAGAAAAAATTGAGGGTACAGAATGGAAAATCATATCCTATGTTAATGTGTACAGCAAAACTTGGAGTCGCCGAGTTGCAAAATTAGTCGTTGATGGAGTCCAGTACGGGACTCGGGAAGCGCGAAAATATCTCGTATAAATAGCCGAAACTAGGGAGGATTAAATGCTTCCCTGGTCGCCGAGAATTTACCTACTCGGCCTGATGATGGCAGGTTTTGAAGGAGGTTTTGATGAAAAGAAAGATTGTTAATGATTGTGAAAGAAGGCATTTGATGGGATGTCGAGGATGCCCTGCTTTGGGCATTTGTTCGCAAAAGAGTAAGGAGGCAAAGAAATGATCAAGATTATTTTTAATGATTATGTACTAAGGCAAGTTCCTGGAAGCTCTTTAACAATTGTAGAAAATATTAAAAACCATAATAAAAAATTCGTAGTTGGAATTCCTCTCACTAAGGATAATGCACAAAAAATCATTATTGCTTCAGGAAGGTAGATTCAGGATGTATTTCCTGAATATTTTTATTTGAGGAGAATCAAATGTCTGCTAATGTCGAAACTTGTTTTTTGTATAAGAAGCCCGCATGGCATGGGCTTGGTACTGTAGTTCAGGAAGCACCTGATAGCTTGACGGCGCTAAAGCTAGCAGGGCTTGACTGGGACGTAATTCCTGAAAAAGTTTATCTCGCTGATGGAACGGAAATTCCTGATATGCGAGTAAACGTCAGGACGAGCGATAGGATGGTGCTTGGCGATACTTCGGAAAAATATAAGATAGTTTTGAATCGTGATGCCTTTGCTTTTACTGATGAATTGGTAAAAAGTAAAAAAGCAAAAGTTACTTATGAATCAGCAGGATCATTAAATCATGGTAGGAAGATTTGGATTCTTGCGCATCTTCCTGCTGAGAAAATCTTAGGCGAGGAAGTTGTTCCTTATTTAGTTTTCGCAAACAGCTTCGATGGAAGCCAAGCTATAACAGCCGCTCTTACTCCCACTCGCGTGGTGTGCCAGAATACGCTTAACCTCGCTTTACGAGAAGCAAAGCGCTCATGGTCAATTCGCCATATGGGAGATGTGGAAGGAAAAAAGAAAGATGCGGCAATGACGCTTGGCTTAACCTTCGATTATATGAAGGAGATGAATGTAGTAGCGGAAAAATATCAGCAGACAAAAATCAATAAAAGTAAATTTAATGATATTCTGGAATTTGTTTTTCCTGTTGAAGAAAAGGATAGCGATAGGCAAAAGAATAATGCCTTGACCCTTCGCCAACAGGTTCAAGACATTTATTCAGAGGCTCAGGATTTGAGAAAGTTCGCTGGAGATGCTTGGGGAGTATATAATGCTTTCGCGGATTTTGCTTCCCATGCTGAGCCTTTGCGCCTTACCCAAACTTTTCAGGAAAAGCGATTTGCCAGCTTTATTGATGGCAATAGGATTCTGAAGCAAGCACAGGAAGCCATTGAAAAAGTGGCAGTGCTAGTTAGGTAAAAATGTTTTCGCGCCATTAGCTCAGTTGGTCAGAGCAGTTGTCTGATACACAAAAGGTCGGTGGTTCAAGTCCATCATGGCGCATATATTTTTATAAGGAGGATTAGATGATTGATTGTGATGGGTTTGAAGCGTTTATTAAAGTAAAAAACAGAATTGAAAAGTTAGGCTATAGGATATTAGTAACAAAAACATTTACTGAATACTATTATTTAAGAAATAGATTTAAAAATGAAAACTGTTTTTGTGATGATTTGAATTTTGCTTTGAATAATGGGGTCATTGAGGAGGAGTAAATGAGCAGGACATTTAGACATAAGCCTTTTTTCAAGCTTACGAGAAATGAAGATGGCGTTGTAGAGTCTTGGAAGGAGGAGTACAGGAAATATTGCAATACAAAATGCAAATTCAGAGCAAGATGTGATAACAAAAAGATTCGCCATGCTCTAATTGACGAGGAAGATAAAAATTTAACAAATGCAATTGCTGAATATAAAAGCGATACTCTTGCTAGAAACAGATATTGGTAAAGGAGGTTTTATGAATTATTCAGAACTGAAGAGGTATTTTGTAATGTTCCATCGAGGGGAAATTACAAAAATGGAACTGGCCTTCGCTATCGGAATGTGGCAAAGGGCTGGATCGAGGATAGAGTAATGGCTAGACCAAAAGGCTTTAAGTTATCAGAGTCTCAAAAGGCCAAAATGCAAGCTGGCCGAAAAGCGGCAAAGCTAAAAGCTGAGGAGGGGATGATTGCAGGACAAGAAAAAGTAAAGACTAAGAAGGCAGAGCGAGAAGTAAAAATCGTAGGATATGGAATTGATAAAGAAATAAATGCTCTTCCATATCCTGTATTTGCTTCTGAAGAAAATAATTTTAGAGGCAGATTATATCCAACGGTAAAGAAAGCAAAGGAGAGCGTAAAATGAACGATTTAGGATTTTATGCAAAGAAGTATTTTGAAGCTAGAGAAACTTTTTCTAAATCAATCTATACAGCAGAGATGGAAAAATCATATAATATAATGTTAGGTATGGAAAATGAAATTAAAAATGAATTGTTCAGATTGTGGACTGGCCATAAGATTCATATTGAGGAGGAATGAAAATGAATTATTCTGAGGAAGAAAAAGAAGATGCTATTTCTGATGTGTTATACTATAAAATGATCGAAAAAGAGAGCCCTACGCTTTTTTATGATATGGAATTGTATGATGATCTTGCTTTGTGTGAGGTCAAAGCTAGAGATATGGGAATTAATACTGACAATATAATTTATGTAAAAATGCAAAGTGTATTTATCAGACTATTTGTTATCATTAAAAATTTCCTTTTTGATCTTTCTCCTGAAAAGGATGAAAGCCATGCCTTGACTCGCTATAAGGAGATTTAATATGAAGCTATTTGATAGCAATACTAAAAAAATGTTTCGCTGTACTTTGATGGAAAATGTTAATGATAGAATTATTATTTATGATAGGGAAAATAATGTTCTAGCTTCTATTCCTTCAAGTCAAGCTAGACTTATTTTCAATGAGCGAGAAATACAAGAGGCAAATTGATGGAAGCAACTACAGAATTATTCAATCAATTTCGTCCTATGGTTGAAGGTTTTGTTTGGAGAGCATATAAACGCTATAGAGTTTTTGAAAAGGAGGAATTGCAGTCAGAAGCATATTTATTCTTTTGCGAGATTGCAGAAAAATATGATCCACAGCGAGCTTCATTTTCAACGTATCTTTTTAGAGGGCTAAAAGATAAAATAAACAATTATTGCAAAGTACAGTATAAAAGGTATCATTATTTAATTGATGCCCAATGGCCAGAGAAATCATTTGATAGATTTATCGAAACTATGGAGAGCATAGACGATAAAATAAGTTTATCAAATGATGCTAAAACAATTTTAGATTTTATCATAAGTAGAAAATGGGAATTGCCAGGAGAGTATACAAAAAGACCTTCATTCTTTTCTGTATCAAAATGGTATCATTATGTGTATGGTTGGGACAAGAATAGAATCATAAATGCTTGGAATGAAATTGGTGATTGGTGGAATAAGGAGGCGAGTTAACATGGGTAGAGCAAAAGGCTTTAAGGTATCAGTTGAAACAAAGATGAAGGCCCACGAAACAAGAAAGAAAAACAAACTAGGAAAAATTAAAAATGATCCTGAATATAATATAGTGGAGCTTCAAATTACAGGAAAGGAAAAGTGTGGGTTTGATTTTTGGCCAGAGATTCGTGATACGCTTAGGCCAATTCATCAATATGCTTTATGCAAGAAAATAGAGCAGGAGGTAGCAGGGACGAATGTTTGGAATGATATAAAAGCAATTAAAATAATTCTACAAAAATACTTTATTCTAGTTAAGGATAAAAAAGCGTCAAGCAAGTATATAATAAAGAAGATGGACAAGAGAAGCGATCCTGTGAAGAAGGAAGCTTCGAGAAAGCGAATGACTGAGTATTGGGAAAAGAAAAAGGCAAACGCTATATCATAAGATATAGTTAAATTTATCTAAGGAGTGCAAAATGAAGTTTGATGGAAATGCGAATCACGCGATGTGGACGCGAGAGACAAATGAGACTTTCAGCAATTTTATTACTCGCGCGAAAGAAGAAAATTGCTTTGTAGATGATCATGGACGGGTTGATATCGGGGCAGTAATGCATTTGCTAGTTGGCACTTATGCTGATGGTCGCTATACGATTCTCCACGATCCCGTAAAGGTTTCTGAAAAGGCAGTTGAAGCTGTAGCAGAAAAGATTATTGAAGCGAAGCCTAAGCGAAAGGCAAAGGAAAAGGCTGAAGAAATTTCTGAAGAGGCTCATTAGATTTATCAGAGGTCATGGCTAGGCAGAAATGCTTGGCTATGACCTCTTTTTTTTGGAGAAAAATAATGTACGATTTTGTATCTTTACTAAATGATTATAATATTGAATATAAAAATGATACTAAAGAATGGATTAATATAAACTGTCCATTCCATGAGAATGGCTCCAGAGGATTTAAAGGTGGATTAAATATTGAAAAAGGTTACTATCACTGCTGGACTTGCACAGGGCATTCTACTGAAGAAGTTTTTGCCGAACTATTGCAAGTATCCTTTCACAAAGCAAAAGAGATTCTAAAGCAATATTCTACAGAATCAGTTTTACATAATAAACTAAATCATAAAAAAGTTAATATAGACATATCATTACCAGGAGAAGAAATTGAAAATAAAGGAATGGCATATTTATATGTTAGCAAACGTGGTTTTAAGCCTGATTATATTATTCGAGATTATGGCATTACTTGGGGTGGTATAACAGGAGATTGGTCCTTTAGAATTATTATACCTATTTATTACAATAAGCAATTAGTTTCATTTCAAGCAAGAAGTATTTTTTCAAAAGCAAAATGCGATGAACTACAAATATTAAGGTATAAGAATTATTCTATAGAAAAGAGCATAATAAATCCTAAACATATATTATATAATTTGGATAATTGTTTAGAGAAAAGAGTATTAGTAGTTGAAGGAGTTTTTGATTGCTGGCGACTAGGGCCAAAAAACGTCTGTGCTACTATGGGTACAAGTTTAAGTGAAGAGCAGATTATTTTGCTGGCTAATAGATTTGATGAAATTACATTTTTATTTGATAACGAAAAGGAAGCGCAAGAGCGAGCGGAGCAATATGCAGATAGATTAAGTAGTTTTGGAAAAGACGCTTGGATATTTAATCCCGGATTTAAACATGATCCTGGCGCGTATAATAAGTTAGAGGAAGAATTTGTTAAAAAGGAGTTAGGGCTATGATTACAATGAAAGGTAAATACAATTCAGCAAATATTATGATTGACGAGATTGATGAAAGTACAAAGGAGCAGATTCAAACTTTTTTGAATCATCCTGCTTTTGAAAATACTTATATTGCTATAATGCCGGATTGCCACACTGGCTCTGGTTCTTGCATCGGATTTACTATGAAAATGAATGATTATATAATTCCTAATATAGTTGGGGTAGATATTGGTTGCGGAATGCTATCTAGGAAGTTTGCAATAGAAAAGATTGACTTGCCAAAATTTGATAATTTCATAAAGAAAAATATCCCATCAGGATTTTCAGTTAATAGCGGATTTAGATCGAATCCATTTCTTGAAGATATTGAAAATGTTTGTATGAATATAGGAATTGAATCATTACGAGTTTTCTTGTCTATCGGGTCGCTTGGTTCAGGTAATCACTTCGTGGAGATTGGCAAAGATTCTGAAAATAATTATTGGGTAACTATTCATTCTGGAAGCAGAAACTTTGGATTGAAAGTCGCCAATTATTATCAATCAATTGCTAAGGCTAATTTGAAAAAGTATTTTATTGGAAATGAATATAAAGATTTGGAATTTCTATTAACTAATGAAAAAGATGGACAAGATTATATTGGGGATTTGAAGGTTGCCCAAAAGTTTGCATCACTAAATCGACATGAAATGATGAACAGGATCACAGAATATTTGAAGAATTCAATTCCTATGCAAGAAATTGAATCAGTACATAATTTTATCGGTGATGATAATATTATTCGTAAAGGGGCTACACCAGCACGAGAAAATGAGTATGTAATTATTCCATTTAATATGCGAGACGGCTTAGCAATCTGTAAGGGTAAAGGAAATAGCAAATGGAATTATTCTGCTCCTCACGGAGCTGGTAGAGCTTTATCTCGTACTAAGGCTAAGGAACTTTTATCAATAGAAATATTTGAAGCTCAAATGAGAGATATTTATACTACAACGGCTAATCTTAATACTATTGATGAAGCGCCTGATGCTTATAAAAATACTCAAATGATTATTAACTCTATAAAAGAAACAGTAGATATTATTGATTTTGTTAAACCTATTTATAACTTCAAAGCAGGAGCTGATTAAATGAAAACTATTTATACTATTGAAAATGGAAATTATTACTGCGATGGATATTCAAATGATTATTATTTTTTAACAATGAAAGATGCGATAGATTTTTTGCATAATAAATGGAATATGAAACTTAATAGAGAACAGGCTTTATATTTGAATGATAAAGAGCAAAAATGGGCAAGTATAATGTCAATCCACCCCTATGATCCAGAGATAGATTTATAGCGTAAAAATTAGGTAAATTTATACTATAAATCAATGGAATGGGGCTTTATACCTTAAATCGGTTAGACATATCGTTTTGACGCGATTTTTATCATTATAGACGAGATTTCAAGGGCTGTAGGAAGGCAGAAATGGCTAAGATCGTCAGTTTAGAGCAAGGTCAGCTCGTAATCAAGTTTTTCGGCTCTGATTTCGCTCAAAACTTGGCTTTGGTAAAGAGCTTGGATGGAAGGGAATTCGTCAAGGATAAAAGCCTGTGGATCGCTCCTAATACAGAAAATAATTATAAGTTATTGAAAGAAGCCGGCTTTGAAATGCCTATAATAAGCATAACAGAAAAGGCTAAACCAAAAATTGATAGAAGTTTATTTGAAGGATTTAGAGATTATCAGATTGATGGAGTAACTTTCTTAGAATCAGTTAATGGTCAAGGAATGTTAAATGATGACATGGGAATTGGAAAAACAATTCAAGCAATTGGCTATGCAAAACTTCATCCAGAGATTCGTCCCATATTAGTGATTTGTCCTGCATCAATAAAGCTAAATTGGGCGTATGAAATTCATAAATGGATAAATGAAGATGCTTATATATTGTCAGGTGAAAAACCAACTCCTGTTATTCAAAGAGGATTTAAATGGTATATTATCAATTATGATGTAATGGCATACAATATAATTTCCACTGATCCTAAAAATGGCAAAAGAAAAGTTGTGGATATAAAAGGCTGGGTGGATAGATTACCTGAATTAAATATCAAAGGAATTATAGTTGACGAGTTTCAGTTCATTTCCAATAATGCTTCATTGAGAACCAGAGCAGTAACAAAAGCTAAAAAGACTTTATCGCCAAAAATGTTTATAGGATTATCAGGGACACCGATGAGAAATCGTCCTGCTGATTTATTTCCAATGCTTAATCTATTAAATCCTTTAATGTTTCCTAATCGTTGGAAATACCTTTGGAAATTCTGCGGACCAAAAAACAATGGATTTGGCTGGCAGTTTATAGGAGCTACAAATACTGAAGAGCTTCATAGCAAAATATCTCCAATGATGATTCGCAGATTAAAAAGTGAAGTATTAAAAGAGCTTCCTCCCAAGCAGAAAATAATTGTCCCTATGGAATTAAATCCTATTGATGAAAAAGAGTATTTGAAAGCAGATCAGGATTTTATATTATGGCTAAAAGATCATATTAAAAATGGCTTAGATGCTCAGACCCAAATGGAAAAATTAAAGCAGTTGGCTTATCTAGCAAAGCGCAATTCTGTAATTCAATGGATCAGAGATTATTTAACTACTGATAATAAATTGGTAGTTTTTACTTACCACACAAAAGCTCTGGCAGATATTTATTCACAATTCAAAGATATTTCCGTCACCTTAGACGGCTCCACTCCTGCTGATGAAAGAAAATCAGTTGTAGATAAATTTCAAAACGATCTAAAGATTAGATTATTTATAGGGCAGATTCAAGCGGCAGGGATTGGAATTACTTTAACAGCGGCAAATGCTTGCGCTTTTGTGGAATTTGGTTATAGTCCATTTGACCACGAGCAAGCCGAGGATCGAGTGAACCGCATCGGGCAGGAAGCGGATTCAATCACTGCTTATTATTTACTAAATGAGGATTCTGTAGAAACTGATTTGATGGATTTATTGAATACAAAATATGATAATGTTTCTAAGGTGCTTGATGGAAAATCTAATGATGACTTTTTCCAAACTAATATGACTATGGAAGTGATTAAGAAGTATCGTAAAAAATTGCTTTCCTAAGTATATAATATATGTAAGGAGTAATAAATGAGTATATGTGAAAGTTGTAAGAATTTTTATACCGACGGCTGGGATGTTTATTGTAAAGATAAAGAGGCTTACAATCAGTTAATAAAGAGAGCAATATTTCACGAAGAAAGGACCAAGAACTATAAATTAGAATTTAAACGATTGGATGCTTTCTTTGCTCTTAGATGTGCCATATCAGAATTAAAGAAATGCGTATACTATAAGAAGAAAATATTTAAGAAAATAACGGGGTCAAATAATTTTACTCATTCAGACATTAAAGATATTTTTGAAATCAATTAAAGTATTAGATTTATAGGTAAGGAGATATGCATGAGTAAAATAGAATTTGATGAAGAATGTTCAGCTTGCGAAGGAACTGGACTATACATTGGGAGTGCTGAAAAAGATGGAGCAGCAGTAGTTTGTTATAAGTGTAATGGAAGTGGAAAATTTCATTTTGAGCACGAGTACAAAGAATTTAGTGTAATAAAATACAATCCAAGAGTAAAAAGAGTGTTTGAAGTTAATCCAGGTATTTATATAGGGGAAAATAATGATTGTAAATTAGAAGATTTTGGTGGGGTATTGTATTCTGATTGGGAAGAGGGCGGACCTTTTCCAAATAAAAGGGAAATGAGAAAGTATGTTTGTCCTGCTTGGTGGTATCAAACAGCTAATTATAAATTAAAGCCTATATGGGATGACTGCATATGTTGCGGAAGTTTTAAAAGTTGCGTCAGATTTCCTAATAAAGAAATATGCTGGAAGCGGTTTGATGAGGAGCATCAAAATGACAGTTAAGCAGCTAATAAGAAGCTTGAATAGTCTTCAGCAAGATAAAAACATTGAAGTTGAATGCCCTAATGGATTGCTAGTTGATCCTGATATAAAATACTTTAGACAAAATCCATTCGATGGAGATAAGTTTGCACTAAAGTATATTATTACTTATTCAGGAAGATAATTGTGAATATAGAAAAGGGCAGGTGGTATTTATCTGAAGATATATTGCCTCCTTTAGACTTGCAAGTATTAGGAATGTACTCTGGTGGGTGCTGGTTCGCTGGGTATCGCTTAGAAAATTATAAATGGTGGGATGGCGAATATGAATGTGAACGCCCTGACTATTGGATGGTTCCACAAAAACCAAGTTTTGCTCCAGTAGAAGGGAAATGCTAATTAATGACTCATTATATTGTTAAGGTAATTAAGCGTAGTACATTTTTTGATGAATGGTATATTAAACGAGTTATGAATTACAAAAAGTGTAAGGTTGTACTAATTCCATTTGAAGATAAGGCTTTCAAATATGTTAATAAAGTAAATGCGTTAAAGGCATCTGAAGCTTTTAACGGAAAGGTGGAAGTAAAATGAAAAAACTAATTGAGTATTTAATCTGGATTAATACTGAGATTCGTAGAGAGCGTATAAATGCTGGACTAAAGCCAGTACCGTTATTTGATGCAATAAAAAGCTATTATATTATGAAGAAGAATTTTGATAAGCGGGATAAGTAGATTTTGAAGAATTTATATAATAAAACAGTAATAGATAATTGTACTCTCTATCATGGTGATTGTTTAGAAGTTATGAAATTAATTCCTGATAAAAGTATAGATATGATTTTATGTGATTTGCCCTATGGAACTACAGCTTGTAAATGGGATGTAATAATTCCCTTTGAGCCTTTATGGGAACAATATAAAAGAATTATTAAGGACAAAGGCTGTATTGCTTTATTTGGTAGTGAGCCGTTTTCTAGTTACCTAAGAATGTCAAATATAAAAGGATTTAAATATGATTGGGTATGGGAAAAGGAAAGACCTTCAAATATTACTGGTATGCACTATTCTCCTGGTAGAGTGCACGAAATAATTTCTATATTTAATTCAAAAATATATTATCCTATAATGGAGAATAGCATCCAGCCTAAAAATAATAAAAAGGGATTAAATCTGAGTCAAAGTGGGATTATGAATAGGCCAGAATCAATACCTATAAATACTGTGATACAAGATGAGTATGACAACACAAAACGATTCCCTAGAGATGTGATAAGATTTAATAGGGAAATACGAAATAATAGTGGAAGGTATCACCCTAACCAGAAACCTATAAAACTATTGGAATATTTAATAAAAACATATACTTTAGAGAATGAAACTATATTGGATAATTGTATGGGGAGTGGTAGTGTTGGAATAGCTTGTAAATATACAAATAGAAAATTTATTGGCATAGAAAAGGATGAAAAGTATTTTGAAATAGCAGTCAATAGAATTAAACATCCAGAGCAAAATCCAAATCCTATTTCTAAATATGGAAATTTACTTGAGGAATAAAATTTGGTTCATAAAAAAATAAACTCAGACAAGGAAGTAACCCTACTTATTTATATGATTACTTCTGATAGGTTTTTATCAGAGATAGCCCCCATATTTAATTCTAAATTGCTAAAAACTAGTTATTCAAGAACTATAGCGAATTGGTGTCTAGAGTATTATGATGAATTTAAATGCGCTCCAAAAAAGGATATACAGAATCTATACAAGAATAAGATAATGATTCATAAGGACAATGAAGATAAAGATGCTATTTCGCTTTTATTGACCAATCTATCAAATAAGTATGAGCAATTATCAGAAATAAATAATGTAGATTTTTCTATCAATGAAGCCATTAAGTATTTAAAAATCCGCTCAGGGGAATTATTGAAAAGTCAAATTGAATCAGCACTAATTGAAAATGATTGCGATAAGCTAGAAAATTTAATAGCCAATTATAAACGAATAGAAAAGCCTTCAGGGCAAGGAGTAGATTTATTAAAAGACACAAATAAAATAATTCAAGCATTTACTATGGAAAATGATACACTAATAACTTTCCCTGGAGATTTAGGTAAAGTAATTCAACCAATAAATCGAGGAGATTTTGTAAGTTTTTTTGGCCCCGCCAAGCGCGGAAAAAGCCATTGGCTATGGTATAGTTCATTGCAAGCATTAGCACATGGGTGTAAAGTTTTGCACATTACTTTGGAAATGACTGAAAATGAAATGATTAGGCGAGCATGGCCTTCTTTAACAGGCCATCCAAAAACAACTCAAGAAATTAGTTATGCAACTTTTGAGCAAGATGATGAAGGGAAATATGATATTATTCAGCACGAAAAACAAAAAGAAGGAATCGACCTAGAAAACATTTCGCAATTTCAAAAGAAAATAAAAAGGTTATACAGAAAAGGTGAAATAAAAATACTTCGCCCGCTTGATGTAATAAATGTTTCATGGATCGAATCTACTTTAGATAATTTATATCACTATGAGAATTTTATTCCTGATGTTATAGTTTTGGATTATGCTGATTATATGGTTCCTGATAAGGGCTTTAAGGAAAATGTAGCAAGAGAAAGATTAAATAATATTTGGGTAGGATTACGGCAGTTGGCAATAAGAAGGAATATAGCAATAATAACAGCGAGTCATACTGCTAAGGCTACATTCGATACTGATGTAAAAACTTCTCATGCTTCTGAGGATATTAGGAAAATAAATAACGTAACAATGGCAATAGGATTGAATCAAACTAAAAAAGAGCAAAGTTTAAATATAATGAGATTAGGCTTAATGGAAATACGTGAAGGGCGAGGAATAAATGAACAGGTAGTAGTTACACAATGTTTGGATTTAGGTAGGCCATGCTTAGATAGCCATTTGAAAAGCTTAGTAAAATTAATTGAAGAAGAAAAGCCAGAATATGATAAAAAACGCAAGGGATAGTATATAATATATTAAAGGAGATAATTTGTTACTAGATTCATTTTATCCAACACCTAAAAAACTAATCTCTAAGATGTGGTCAAAAATAGATCATAATGATGTTTCAAATATTTTAGAACCATCAGCGGGAAAAGGAGATATTTTAGATTGGATAAAAGATAAATATAGTTATAATGGCAACTTTAATATATCGTGTATTGAAAAAGAATATGATTTGCGTTCAATTTTACAAGGTAAAAAATATAAGATAATTGATTCAGATTTTCTATCTTATTCAGGACTAGATAAGTTTGATTTAATTATTATGAATCCCCCCTTTGATGAGGGAGATAAGCATTTACTAAAAGCAATAGATATTTTATATTCAGGGCAAATTGTATGTTTACTTAATGCTGAGACAATAAAGAATCCTCATACAAACATCAGAAAAACTTTAGTGCATAAATTAGATGAATTAAACGCTAGTATTGAATATATATCTAATGCCTTTATAGATGCTGAAAGAAAAACAGGTGTTGAAATTGCATTAGTTTATATTAAAGTTGATAAAAATATTGAAGATGATTTATTTGAAAAATGTACTGATAAAGTAAAACAAGTTAATACAAAAATTGATGATGAAGAAAAGTCAGTAGCTTCTAGGAATGGTGTATCTTTTATAGTAGAGGAATATAATGCTTTATTAAATAAGGGAATGGAAATTATAGTTTACTTTTACACCAATAGAAGATTGATTGGTGAATATCTTATTTTAGATACTCCTACGAATGAAAAAACATATTCACGTAGTAATCAGTCAAATATAAATGCTTTGATGAATGATTTTATTTCAAATATTAGAAAAAGTTATTGGATAAAAGTATTGGATTTAGATGAAGTAAAAAAACGTATGACAAAAAAGGAAAAAGATAAATTTTATGAACAAATAAAATTACAATCAGATATGGATTTTACTGAAAATAATATAAGAGAATTTATATTGAAACTAGTAGGAAATTATCAAGATATTTTAAATAAAGCTGTAGCAGATTTATTTGATAGTTTTACTCGCCAATATGCTTATTATGATGATTGTAAAACTAATATACATTACTTTAATGGGTGGAAAACAAACAAATCATTTTATGCTAATAGTAAAATAATAATTCCTTATAATCAGTATAGAACATACGATCATCCTTTTTATGGTTATCGCGGAGAATTACGTTTAAGCAGTGATTTTAAATCAGCATTAAATGATATTGATTTAGTAATGAATTATTTTACGTATGAAAAAGATTTTATTTCAATGGAAGAAGCAATTAATGAAGCATTTGAAAAGGAGAGTACACGAAATATAGTATCCACTCATTTTGTAATTAGCCTATATAAAAAAGGTACTATGCATTTGAAATTTAGAAATGAAGGCACTTTACGAAGATTTAATATCATTGCTTGTAAATACAAAAAATGGCTTCCTGAAGATTATGGACAGAAAAAATATTCAGATATGGATAAAGAGGAAAAGGATGTTGTAAAATCATTTGAAGGACGGGAAGTATATAATAAGAATGTAGGCGCGATTGAATATGTTAAAAACGAAAATATTAAGATGATAGAATAAAGGAGTAAAAATGAAAAATATATTTGATGATGAAATTGTACAAGAAACAAAAGATACTGATACATTAAAAGTGTTTTTAGGTGTATGTTCTCACATGGAATTATCTAAAAATAGTTTATCAATATGCTCTTACATAGCTAAAAATGATAACAAACTAATAGCTTCTAATATAAAAAACTTCCTCATTATGGACTATACTGGTAATGAAGAAAATGGCGTTTATGAGTATTTACTAAGCAAAGCATTTGATAAACTAGATGGGTTCAATACAAATGAAACTAATTTAGAAAAGTATCCGCAAGCAGAAATTGATTTAGTGAATGGGGAATGGGTTAATATAAATGCTTCACAAGCACAACTAATAACTGATGCTTATAAATTTGTTACTGATGATGTAACTAGATATTTTATGGCAGGTATTTATTTTGAAAAGGGATTTGTAGTTTCTACTGATGGAAGAAGATTATTTTATTCACAAGGATTTGATAATTTCCCATCAGTAATTCTACCTAATTCAAAATGCTTAGAATGGCTATTGAAAAAAGGTACAAATATAAAGTATAAAATTGATAAAACTTTTTCAATATTCCAATTTGAATATAAAGGCAGTATGATGTTTTATTGTGCTAGTAATATCGAAGGCCAGTTTCCTAATTGGCAAAAAGTAGTTCCTGAAAAGCAAAGATTTACTATTGGTGTTCCTGATTTAACTGCATGGAAGGATATTTATTCAAAAATAGTTTTACTAAAAAGTAAAAGCAATTCAGAAAGAATATATATTAAACATGAAAAAGATGATGAAGTTTCTGTTGAATGGGATAGTAAAATTATAGGAAAAATGAAATGGATAGGATTTTATGATGAAACTAGATTAGCTAATGAGAAATTAGGCTGGGAAAAAATTGAAGATACTACAGAAAATCCTAGAAAACCATTTATTTCTTTATTAACTACTTTAGCAATAAATTATAAATACTTTAATGATGCTTTAACATTGTATCCATTGAAAGAAATTCAATTTACAGAATGGATTAAAGCTGTAACTTTTATTTACACAAATAATAGTATATCTATTGTTATGCCTATGCAAAAAGACTAAAGGAGAAAGTATGACTATTACTCGAAGAGATTTAATTTCTGCAATGAAGGAAGCTTTACCTGGAGTTGAAACTGGTAATACTATTCTCGAAGGTGCTGATACTTTCATTTTTAAGGATGGATTTATACATTCTTATAATGATAACATTTCAGTATCTGTTCCATTATCCAGCCTTAATGAAGAGTGTCAACTTCAAGGAGCTATCAAAGCTAAAGAGTTTTTCGATCTTATTAACAGATTCAAAACTGATGCAATAAAAATTATTCAAAAAGATAATAAGTGGATTATCAAAAATGAGTCAAGCAGGGCAGAATTGACTTTGATTGAATCTTCAATAATGGATTATATCAGCAAGATAAAACCAGAAAAGCCAAAGTGGTCAAAACTTCCTGAGAGATTTTTTGATGGAATAAAACTATGTTTATTCACTTCTAACAAATCCAGCTTATCAGGCATTTATTGTTCCGATGATATTATTGTTTCCACTGATGAAAGTAGAATTAGCAAGTATATTTTAGATACTTCAATAAATGGAACGTTTTGGATTTCTGATAATTCCGCTATGGAACTATTGAAACTAAATGAAGTAGAAAAGTATTTTGTAGACGCTTCATGGGTACATTTTTTATCAAAAAGTAAAACTATGTTTTCTTGTAAGAGACTGCAAAATGATATGTATCCTTATAATAAGATTGAAAAAGTAATAAATGATAATGTTTTTGCTAAGGGAGATATAAAAGGTATTTTGCCTAAAGGATTATCAGAAGCAATAAATCGTGCATCAGCATTGGCTATGAATATTGAAAGCTTCAATTCAATAAAATTAACTTTTACTAATGAATATATTGAAGTATATAGTGAACGTCCTACGGGAAAGTATACAGAAAAAGTTTCATGGGATAAACCTATAAAGAATATTCCTGAAATTACTATTTTGGTAGATTATAGTTTCATCGAGCAGGGTATAGCGAATAGCGATAGCTTTTATTTGAAGCAAGAGGAAGGTAAGGCTTCAAAGATTATTTTTGTCCATACTAATGGATTGCAAGTAGTAAATACATTTGAAGGAAATGATGCGTGAGCTTTCATTATTTAGTGGGGCAGGCGGCGGAATCCTCGGAGGGGCTTTACTGGGATGGAAAACAGTTTGCGCCGTCGAAATCGAAAAATATTGTATTGAAATCTTATTACAAAGACAAAGAGACGGAATATTACCAAGATTCCCTATATGGGATGATATTACAACATTTGATGGTAAACCGTGGAAAGGAAGAGTGGATATTATTACCGGCGGATTCCCTTGTCAAGACATTTCCTCAGCAGGAAAGGGAGCTGGATTGGAAGGCGAACGCTCTGGGCTTTGGAAAGAAATGGCCCGGATCATTTGCGAAGTTAAACCTAAATGGGTTCTTGCAGAAAACTCACCACTTCTCACTATTCGAGGACTCGGAACAGTCCTTGGAGACTTGGCCAAGATGGGGTATGATGCTAGATGGGGAGTGCTGGGAGCTTGCGATGTTGGAGCGCCACATAGAAGGGACCGTATCTGGATTCTTGCCAACTCCAATGAAAAGCGAAGCAGGAAAATCAGAACATACATTGAATCTAGTTCGCAAAGGCAAAAGTCAAATGACATTAGACCGTTATGTAAGGATGTATCCAACAGCACGCAAATCAGGAATTCTAGGGGGCGAGGGCTCACGTTGGATGATGCAACAAAAAATAATAAATGGAGAAATCAATCAAAAAGAAGCGGAACAGATGTTAGGAACACGGATATTTCTAACTCCGAGAAAATTAGACAAGGACTTTATGAACAGCAAACTAGAAACGGCACGGGGATATATAAAAAATCAGAACCACGAAATAATGCTAAGTACAATAATATTAACGGAAAGCAATGGTGGGAAACTGAATCCGGATTGGGTAGAGTGGCTGATGGGGTGGCCAATCGCGTGGACCGCATTGCAGCCATTGGAAATGGACAAGTTCCTTCAGTGGCAGCAGCAGCATTTATCATACTTAGTCAAGGATGGTGTAGATTTGAAGAAAATAATAAAGAAAATAAATGAATAAAGGTTTTTTCTCTCAAGAGGAAACTTCTATTACTCGCGGTGATGAGCAAATAAAAAATCATGTAAAAAAAGCCCCTGTATTTAATTGTTTAAAGTGTGGACTATCTAATAAATGTAATTCTCCTAAAATGGTTATGTCAGGTGAAGGTAAGTTAAATATACTGATTATTGGAGAGGTTCCAGGTGAAACTGAGGATGAAGAAAATACTCAATTTGTAGGAAAGTCAGGAAAATTATTAAGAAAAATTATTAAAGAATTGAGTTATGATTTAGATGAAGATTTTTTTAAAACAAATGCTGTTAGATGTCATCCTACAGATAATAAAACCCCCACAGGAATTCAAATAAGTGCTTGTAGAAAATATCTTTTAGATGATATAAAAAGTAGTAATTGCAAAGTAATTCTAGCATTAGGAAAAACTGCTATTGATGGAATAATTGGCCATAGGCTTCAAGGTAGAATAACTGGATGCTCAATGACTGATTGGGCTAATACAATTATTCCTGATCAAGAATTAGAAAAGTTTATCATTCCTACATGGCATCCTTCATATATTTTACGCCAAGGAAATTATGAAAGTGAAGATGTAGTTTTACGAAACCAATTAAAGCAATCAATAAAAAACGCCATAGAAATATCTAATAAGTCTTTTTATGTATCAAATTATTTATCTGATTGTATACCTATTTATGATAGTTTAGAAGCAATAAAAATAATTGAAGATTTTTCTACAAAGGAAATAATAGCATTTGATTATGAGACTACAGGAAAAAAGCCACATCGAGAAGGGCATAAAATATATAGTTTATCTATATCAGATGGATTAGTCAGTTATTCATTCCCTTACTTTAATGATAAAAAGTTTAGGCAAAAATGGTTAAGGTTGCTTAATTCTGATATAAAGAAAATATGTCATAATGGAAAGTTTGAAAATATGTGGGGATTAGTTCGCGGCGGGTATGATGATTCTGGGGGCTTGGAAATAAATAATTTATATTGGGATACAATGCTAGGTGGGCATTCATTATACAATAATAAAAGAACAGGATTGAAGTTTTATGCTTATATTCATTTTGGTATTTTAGGTTATGATTCTGAAATAGAACAGTATTTAGAGCCATCATCAAAGGAAGAAGAATTGTATGGAGCTAATGCTTTTAACAGTATTGAAAAAGCTCCATTAGATAAAATACTAAAATATAATGCTTTAGATTCTTTACTAACATATAAATTATATGAAGATCAGTTAGCTAAACTTGAACCTAAATTACAAAAGGGAGTTAGATTTTTTACTAAAGGATCAATGGCTTTATCTAAGCTAGAACAAAATGGAATTGTTTTTAATGAGAAGTTAGCAAAAAAGGAAGATACAAATTTAACTACAAAATTAAATTCTATTGAGAAGAAAATATTGGCTTATTCTGAATTGAAAAAATGGGATAAAGAAAAGCAATTTAGAGTGAGCGCTCCTGCTGATATTACACATTTATTATTTGATATAATGAAGTATTCAATAAAGGATAAAACTGCTACGGGTCGAGCGAAGTCGGATATTGAAGCATTAAGAAAATATAAATTACCAATAGTTAAAGATTGTCTAGAATGGCGAAAATGGCAAAAGGTTTATAATACATATTTAAAGGGATTTGAAAAGGAAAATATATCAGGAGTAATTCGCGCACTATACAATTTAAATATGGTCGATACTTTCCGTTCTAGTTCTGATTCACCTAATTTTCAAAATATTCCTAAGCATGATGAAGAAGTAGCAAAACTATTAAGAAAATTGTTAGGACCACGAAAAGGAAATAAATTAGGCGAATATGACTATGGTGCGATGGAAGTAAAAATAATAGCTTGTTGTAATAAAGACCCGAATTTAATTAAGTACATAGAATCAGGAAAAGACCCACATAGAGGATTCGCTTCAAAACTATATTTAATGCCGGTTAGTGAAGTAATGAAAAACGTTGGTATATCTAAAAATGTCCGTTATGTAACAAAAAATAGTTTTATATTCCCTACTTTTTATGGATCGTGGTATAAAAAGACTTCTGTAGAATTATGGAATAATTGTGAAAGAGAAACTAGGAATTATTTAAAAGAGCAAGGAATAAAAACCGTAGAAGATTATACTAATCATGTGCAAAAAGTAGAGAATGAATTTTGGAACGAATTTCATGTAGGGTATGATTGGAAAGAAAAAACCGTAAAGGAATATGAAAAAAATGGTTATGTAGATACTTTAAATGGATTTAGATACCAAGCTCCAATGAGTCATAACCAGATATTAAATTACCAAGTACAAGGGCCGGCTTTTCATTGTTTATTATGGACATTGACTCAAGTACAAAAAGAATTAGAAAAGCGCAATATGAAAACTATAATAGATGGACAAGTGCATGATAGCATTTATCCTGATTTTCCACCCGAAGAGGAAGATGAATTGGACTATATTATTTGGAATTATGGAACACAAAAAATTAGAAAGCATTGGGATTGGCTGATCGTACCTTTAGCGATAGAGAAAAGCGTATCAGAAATAAATGGCTCTTGGGCAGAAATGAATACGATAGGAATATTAAATGGCAAATAAATGGATCAATATCCATGATGAAAAGCCTTACGATGATGAACCTGTTTATTATTACTTTCACAATAAAGTATTTTATGGATTTTATTTTAAAGAGGATGTTTCTTGTCTATATCTTATGCCTTATGGGACATATTCATCAAATATATTTTATGGCAGGAGTGGATTTTTAAGTAATGATGTAACTTGGTGGATGCCTAGAGAAGATACTGAAGGAATTATTATTCCAGAAAAACCATGTATTCAATGAATATTGGTTTAATTGATATTGATGGAAAAAATTATCCTAATTTAGCATTAATGAAAATATCAGCATATCATAAACAAAAAGGAGATAAAGTATCATTTGTAAATTTTGGGAATTATGATATTATTTATAAGTCAAAAGTTTTTACTTTTACGCCAGACAAAATAACAGGTTTTTATGATGGAAATAAAATAATAAGAGGAGGAATTGGTTATAAATTATATGAGAACTTATCTGATGAACTAGAGCATATTCTACCAGATTATAATTTATATAATTGTGAGCACGCCTATGGGTTTTTAACTAGAGGATGTATTAGAAAATGTCCTTGGTGTATAGTCCCAATAAAAGAAGGAAAATTAAAACCAGCTTCAGATATTAGTGAATTTATTGGAGATAAAAAATCAGCAGTTCTTATGGATAATAATGTTTTAGCATCTGATTATGGACTAAAACAAATAGAAAAAATAATTGATATGAAAATAAAAGTTGACTTTAATCAAGGATTAGATGCTAGAATAATTGCAGAAAATAAAGATATTGCAAAATTACTTTCTAAAGTAAAGTGGTTGAAATCGTTACGAATGGCTTGTGATCAAAAATCACAAATGGAATCAATAGAAAAAGCTACTAGTCTTTTAAGAAAATATGGATGTAAGCCTCAAAGTTATTTTGTATATGTTTTAGTAAAGGATATTCCTGATGCTTATGAAAGAGTAATGTTTTGTAAAAAATTAAAATTAGATCCATTTGCTCAGCCTTATAGAGATTTTGAAAATAATAAAATAGATAAACAAGCAAGTAGGTTTGCAAGATGGGTTAATCATAAAGCTATTTTCAAAACAGTAGAATGGAAAGATTATAAATAAAAGGAGCAAACAAAATGCTAAATGAACTACGAGACAAGATTCACAAGAATGCAGTTAATCATGGATTTTATTCTGATGAAAAAGATAATCATGTATTAGTAAAGCTAATGCTGATCGCTACAGAATTAGGTGAAGCGGCAGAAGCATATAGAAAAAATCATTATGCTAATATGAAAGTTTTTGATGATAGCTGTAATGATATTGCATTAGACAAAATTATTGGTCCCACTGAAGTTGATTTATTTGCTGATTTAATTAAGGACTCTTTTGAAGATGAGATTGCTGATTGTATTATTAGACTATTAGATTTGTGCGGATTTATGGGAATAAATATAGAAAAGCATATCCAGCTAAAAATGTGGTTTAATGAATTTAGAGAATATAAGCATGGTAAAATATGTTAATTCAAGGGCAATATTTAGAATCAATTAAATGGCTAGAAGCTTGTGCTGGAAGCTCTAGGAGAAGTAAAGCCGAAGCAAATCATATTAAAATAGTATTAGAATTATTAGGATTATTGATTAAAGAAAATGAAACATTATTAGGAATAATCGAAAATAAATCAAAGTAAAGTATATAATATAGATAAGGAGATACAAATGAAAATAGTAGTAAATAGATGCTTTGGTGGGTTTGGCCTTTCATATAAAGCAGTAATGCGTTATGGAGAATTAATTGGAAAGAAGATTTATGCTTATGTTAATAAAGATATGAATAGTTTTGAATCCAATACGTGCAAGCAAGTATTTGAAGATAGTGGTTTATTCACAATATATTTGACAAAGCCGAATTTAAAAAAATTTCCGAAAGGGGAAGAATCAGTCTATTTCAGCTATAGAGATATTTCTAGAGATGATAAAAATCTAATTAAAGTTATTGAGGAATTAGGCAAAGAGGCTAATGATTGTTTTGCTGATCTAGAAATTGTAGAAATTCCTGATGGAACAGATTGGACAATTTCAGAATATGATGGAATGGAAACAGTAGAAGAAAAACATAGGTCGTGGTAAATGGGATTATATCAGAAGTATCGTCCACAATCATTTGATGAAATGATTGGGAATGAATCCTCAATAAATACACTTCAGAGGATGCTAAAAAAGGATAGTCATTCTCATACCTATTTATTCTCTGGTCCTCCTGGTACTGGCAAAACTACAACTGCTAGAATAATCGCTAAAGAATTAGGCGCTGATGAAATGGATATTAGGGAAATAAATTCTGCTAATAGTCGAGGTATAGATACTGCTAGGGAAATTACTCAATCAATTCGTTTGCTTCCTATGAATGGGAATTGTATAGTTTATATACTTGATGAGGCACATCGCTGGACAGCAGATTTTTCTAATGCACTTTTAAAGCCTTTGGAAGATTGCCCAAATCACGTATATTTTATTATCTGTACCACCGAGCCAAATAAAATAATTAAGGCAATCCAATCACGTTGTACTCATATAAAGTTTAGTTCATTAAAGTCTGATGAAATTATTGTTTTACTAAAAAGAGTAAATAAATTAGAAGCATTGAATATGGATAAAGAGGTTTTATCAGATATTGCTGATAATTGTGAAGGATCACCTAGGAATGCTTTAGTGCTATTAGAAAAAGTTTCTTCAGCTTCAAATGAAAAGGAAATATCAGATATAATTAAATCAGGTAATTATAATGATGAGGATATAGAAATAATTGAATTGGCAAGGGCATTATTAAATGATAAAAATCAATGGAGAGATATTGCTAGCATATTAAAGAAGCTTCAAGAAAATGGTAAGATGGATAATCCTGAAACTATTAGGTATATGGTACTTGGGTATATGAATAGCGTTTTGATTTCTGGTAAGATGTTAAAGAGAGCGGCCATTGCTATTGAGGCATTTAGTGAGAATACTTATAATTCAGGAAAAGCTGGAATTACCTTAGCTTGTATTAATACGATTTCTTGAAAATAAATGAATTGAAAGTATATAATATAATTAAAAGGAGATAAATTATGTATGGTAGTAGTGATGTCATATTTGAAATGAATGAAGAAGTAAATGCATACAAGTATGTGCTTGAATTGTGCAAAAGATATATTGAATCTAATAAGAAAACAGAACTAGAAAAAGAATTGATCCTTAGTAGGATAAACCAATTATTGAAAAACTAATTCGTATGAATTAGTAAAGTATAATTTTCTAAAGGGAGAAAAGGTATGACTTCACTTGAGATGGCTGAGCAGAGTGGCAAGCCGATTGGTGTTGTAAATGCTGTGCTGAAGGAAAAGGGAATTGAGCTGAAGCGTGGTCGCGGGGAAAAGCCAGATTATAACAAGAAGATTACAGATTCTGTTATGAAGATTCTTGCGAATATGCCTGAGAAGCATCGTGGTCGCCCTGCTAAGGAAGATTCAGAAAAGCCCGCAAATAAAGCTCCTGCTAAGAAGGCTGTAAAAAAGGAAGAGACAAAAAAGGCTCCTGCAAAAAAGGCTCCTGCAAAGCCAGTTGCAAAAGCTCCTGCTAAGAAAACTCCCGCGAAAAAGGCTCCGGCAAAAAAGCCAGTTATTGATGAAGAGGAAGAGGATGATGAAATTGTAGTTCCCACTCATACGGATAATGAGCCTGAAGTCGATGATGACGATGATGTAGTAGACGAGGACGAAGCTGATGATGAAGAGGACGAAGAGGAAGAGGACGAGTAAATGAAAGATTTTGGCGAAGAGATAAAAATAAATCGTTTTAAGCTAGAAGAAGAATGCGAGCGGCACGTTTCTCTTTACCATTATTATTCAAAAGCTAGAGCAGAAACAAAGGCCGAACTTGACGATGCTAATGATAAATTGAAATTGGCTTCCGCTGAAGTTGATCAGTATTTAAGAGGTCATTGGGATGAACCTAGCTATGGAAAGCAAACTGAAAACGCTTTGAAAAATGTATTAGAAACGCATCCTAGAATTACTAAACTAAAAGACAGCATTCGAGACATTCAAAAAAATCTTTATATTCTAGATGCTTCAACTTTTGCTTTAGATCATCGGAAGAGTATGCTGGATAATCTTGTTACACTTTTGGTCAAAGGTTTTTACTCAGCTCCTAATGGCGGGAAACGTAAAGACGCAAATGATGAAGTAGTTGATGAAATTCGTTCAAAGATAAATAAAAAGAAATGAGTATTTTATCTTCAATAGCTGCTACTATTGGAATAATTATTATGTCAATTATTTTTATTCTAATAGTAGCTTTTATTGTTCTAGTAGTCAAAAAAGGAGGAGGCATAAAGCCGCTATAAAATGATTCCAAAAATTACAGAAGTGCATTTTACTAGGAAGTTTAATCTTGGCAATTATGAAACTGAGGACGTAGGGTTTGTAGCAACAGTAGCTGATGACCAAAAACCTGAAGATGTTTTGAAAGCCCTTGATCAAGCTACAGTAAAATATCGTAAATTCCAGCAAGGGAAGGACTAATGAAAACTAAATACTACGAATCACTAAAAAAGGTTATTGATCAAACATCAAAGGATTTTTCTCCTAATGATAAAATTCTACAGGATTTTATGAAGAGCTGTATTAAAGCATATAGTTTTGGAATTAAAAAGGCACCAAAAGGAAAGTAGATGTCAAAGAAAAATAGTTCCCTAAAAGATCGTCTAAATAAATCTTATGCTGACCGCGACAGAGGAGGAGCAGGACAATCGGCATTTGATTGGAAGAAGGCGGGCGATCTGAAGTTTTACAAGATGAAGGCTGGTAAGCACCGTTTGAATATTGTGCCTTATATTATCAAGACGAAAAATCATCCTCTAGTAAAAAGTGGTGATGCTCAAGTAGGCGAGGAAGATTATCGGCTGGATATTTTTATTCATCGTAGGATCGGCCCTGCACAGACTCCTGTTATTTGTCCTAAAAAGAATTTTGGCAAGTCTTGTCCTATTTGCACTTTGGCTGACGAATATCGGGATCAAGGAAAACAAAAAGAATCAGAAGCGCTTCGAGCCCAGCGCAGGGAATTGTATAATGTAATTGATGCTAACGATTCTGATGCTGGTATTCAAATCCTTGATGTTTCACAAAACCTTTTTGGCAAGGAACTAATTGAAGCGGCAAAGGAAGAAAATGAAAATGGTGATATTGTAGACTTCCCTGATATTAATGATGGAAAAATTGTAAAGTTTAGAGCTACTGATGCTGAATTTGGTGGCCATGCTTATTTTGAATTTAAGAATTTTGGATTCGAGGATCGTGAGGAAAAACTAGATAAGGATTTTATTAAACAGGCTTGCTCATTTGATGAGTTTATGAAACTTTATTCTGCTGAAGAAATTGAAAAAATCCTTTATGGCAATGATGAAGATTCAGACGAGGAGTCAAAGGAAAAGCCTAAGAATAAAGTTTCAAAGAAAGACGATGAAGATGATGAGGAAGTAGAAGAGGATTCTGACGAGGAAGAAGCTGAAGATGATGAGGAAGTAGAAGAGGATTCTGACGAGGAAGAAGCTGAAGAAGAGGAAGATGATGATGAACCTCCTGCAAAGCCTACTAAAAAGCCAACAGTAAAATCTAAGGAAGCTGATTCAAAGTGCCCTCATAAACATACTTTTGGAACGGATTGCAATAAATTTAAAAAGCATTGTGATGATTGCGATGAATGGGATAAGTGCTTAAAAGAGCAGAAGAAGCTAGGCAAGAAGTAAAAGCTTCAGAGTTCCCTAGCGTACTCCTAAAAGCTAGGGCATTAAGGAGAAAATAATGTTTAAATTTAGATATGGAAAAATAGTGGATCAAATTGATATTCTTCCTTATATAACTATGTTTTTGTATAAAAATTATATGTTTGATTGTCTTAGGCCAAAATGGAATTTTTGTATTTCTGTTCAATGGAATTATATGGTATGCAGAAATAAGTCTAGGAAAAGGCTCTAACTATTAAAGGAGAAAATATGATGTCAGTCAATATAAAGTATTTTTTAATTATGCTGATTATTGCTTTTCTTGGATTAGCTATTTTTATTGCTATATTAAAATTAGTTGAAAAGCATGGACAAAAATAAACTAGCATCTATACACAAGGCAATAATGAAACCTAAAAAAGTAATTATAAACAAGCATTATTTTCCCACAGGAAGCGATCTGCTGGATATTGTAGTAGGTGGTGGAGAAGGTTTTGGCTATCCTATAGGAAAAATAATTAACTTAGTCGGCGATAAATCTTCAGGCAAAACTTTTCTTGCTTGCGAAATTGTTGCTGCTACTAATTATCATCCTGAATATAAAAATAAGCTAAAATGGGTGTATGATGATTGCGAGTCAGGATTTTCATTCGATACTAAGAAATTATATGGATTTGAAATTATGCCATTTAAAGATGAAAAGCGTACTAAATCAAAAACAGTAGAAGATGCTTATTGTAATGTTAGGAATTTCTTTGAAAAACTTACTGATGATGAATATGGCATTTATGTAATAGATTCATTAGATGCGCTAAATGATAAGGAAGGAAAGAAAATAGCTGATGAGCAATTTGTAAGATTTAAAAAGCGCAAGGAATCACCTGAAGAAAAAGAGGAGAAAGAAAAAGGCTCATATAGAATGGGAAAAGCAAAGTATTTATCTAATACTTTTTTCCCTAATCTTGCTGATTTGATCGAAAAGAAAAATGGCTTGCTTATAATTATTTCTCAAGTGCGATGCAATCTTGATCCATTTAGTTTTGAGAAGTATTCTCGTGCTGGTGGCAAGGCAATGGATTTTTATGCTCATACAGTTCTATGGCTAGCCAATGTTAATAAGATAATGAAAAAGGATCGCGCTGTAGGAATAACAGTAAAAGCACAGAATAATAAAAGTAAAACGCCAAGACCATATCGCAGTACATTTGTAAAGATTTTATTTGATTATGGTATTGATAATATACAAAGTAATATTGACTATGCTTTTGATTTACTTACTCCACGAGGGCAGCTAGTAAAAAATCCTAAAGTAAAATGGTCAAATAAGATTTTAAATCTTGAAGGACTAAAAGCATTTTTAATTGAACATAATCTTGAAGAAAAATATCGTAAGGAAGTAAAACCAAAATTAAAAGCATCAGAAGTTATAGCATGGCTGGAAAATAATTCTGATGATTTTATCAAGAAGGCTTTTATTGCAGAATTTAGTGATTCAATGAATAGGAAAGATTGTATAGATTTTGTTACTAAAAATAATCTAAAATATATTCTAAGAAAGAAGGTAGTAGACAAATGGGAAGCAATCGAGGAATCAGTAAAGAGCAATCTCCCCCCGAAGTATTCGGAAGATTAAGTAATCATTTTTCTGATATTGAGAAAAAAGAGCTTTACGCAATTTGGCAATCATATAATGAAATGCGTATGGGAGGAGTAAATCCATTTGAAATTGTAAAGTATTTTCGTGGGGACAATTTGGATTATTTTACTGCTGTCGGATTTGAATTATTTAATAAGGAATATATTGAGGTAATAGAAAATGGATAAAGATATTGATTACTTAGTTGAAGAATTTGAAACTATATTTCAGCCTTTTGCCTATGATGGATCATCTGAAAAATTAGCAAAACTTTTACTGGACTATAAGGATTTTATAATAGAGTCTATCATAAAAGATATTAAATTAGGTGTATACATTTCAAAAGTAGATTATTGCCTTCACGAAGCAATAGAAGTAAATGCTGGACTATATTATAAAAATAAATTAATATCATCTAGTAAATCTACTACTTGCTTATGATAAATGTAATAGAGTATAAACCATGCTCACTAAATGCTAGTATAATGACTGTAATAACTAATTTTATAGATTATGAAAACGCTAAAATAATTACAGATTATATTAACTATAGAGAGATAGGGAATGAAAATAATAGTAACAAAATTTAATAGCAAGCCAAGTCAATTTATATATTTTTATCATGGTAATAAAGATGTTAGACCACTAATATGGATTGAATTCTGGTGGTTTAATAAAACAATTCAGATTACAATAATTCTTTAAATGAAAAATCCACCTTCACTAAAAACACTTCGCAATAAATTAGATAAATTATTTAATACTTATATTCGTCTAAGAGATAAAAAATGTATTCTGTCGGGCAAGAAAGATAAACTGCAATGTTCGCATTATTATGATTATTTACAAAATCCTTTTTTACGTTGGGATGAAAGAAATGCCCATGCTATGACAAATAAAATCCATTTCAAGCACCATCATGGAAAAGCTCCTGATTATGCTCATTGGATGTATAAAAAATATAGCATGGATTTTATGGAGCAGTTATATAAGGATTCAAAAAAGGTATTTATTCCTACTAGAGAAAAATATATTACTTTAATAGAATATTATGAAAATAAATTGGAGAAGTTAAATGCGAAGAATAGCCGTACTAGAAGCTGACCCTGAAGATATATGCGAAAAGGATGGGCACGGACATAAATGGTTAGAAGACATTGAATATGATGTATCAGATAAGCGGTATTTCATACTTAAATGCTTAAAATGTAACAAATTAAGCTCCGGTTGGAAATATATAAAATAAGTCAGATCAAAGTATATAATATAGATATGGAAGATTTGATTAGATTGATTCGTCAAGCGGCTCATGATGAAAGGCGAATCAATCGTGAGGCTACAGAGCTTCAATTATACGCTTTAGAATTATGCGCTTATTTAGAAAAGGCTAAAAGAAGAAGGTTTGAACATGCACATTGATAAAGTTAAAAATAAGCTAATCAATTTACTTGAACCTAAAATAAGCATAACAAAAAAGTATTGGGTAATTGCCGCTTCGCTTGACCATCATAACAATATCATTAGTATAGGTGAAAATTCCTATCAGAAAACTCACCCCATGCAAAGCAGATTTTCTCAGATTATAGGAAATAGAAACCGTGAATATTTACACGCTGAAATTGCTTCATTAGTTAAAAATCGTTCAAAGGCAGAAAGTATTATTGTCATTCGTATGACTAGTACAGGATTAGTAAGAATGGCTAGACCTTGTAATATATGTAGTTTAGCTTTACGAGAAGCAGGAATAAAATTTGTCTATTATTCTAATGATTTAGGACAAATACTTTTAGATGAATTGCATTATTAGGAGGACTCAATGACCTACGACTACGAGCGAGTGGCGAAGCAGTTTCCAGACATAGTGATGAGATGGTATGCAACACCGGGCGTTGCTATGGAAGGTGAATGGAAAAATAGATCCGCCAAAGAGATCGCCGCCATTCTCCGCGAGGGGTTCCCGGAGGAGCAGTCGCAGGCATGGCGAAACGCTTTATATGACGCAAAGGCGCGAATTGCGCTAGATAAAAGCACGTTTGCTAGCTTCGGGCGAGACACGAAAGGACATCTGCGCGCCCTGATGCTCATAGATGAAACAATCGAGGACTGGATAAAGAGCGCTCCTCCCGCCCCTGACGTGGCGGCGCTACGAGACATTATTACGCGTCTAATCGGATGCCTTGTGCCTTTTATCGGCCAGCAGCCCGATGATGCCGGAAAGCCGCCCCTAACTCACTGGCAAGAGCTTGGGCATAAAACGATAGGCGAGGCCGCCGCCCTCCTGCGCTCCGAGCCGAAGGAAGAGAAGCAGACGCTACGAGAGGCGCTGGACAAGGAGGCAACATGAGTACTCTTTTGGTAATTTACCCTGGGCGAAATGTAATGAAAGACTGCGATTTTACTATTCTCGTTGCTGAAACAGGGGAAGCACTCGCAAGTCATATTTGTAGCTGCTCTTGTTTTGCATACGGAGATTTATATGCAAATAGAAAAGAAAGAATAAGAGAATGGACAGAACGTTTTGGAGAACTTGAAGTTAAGTATATCGACGAGACGGATATCACAGAAGAGAAGTTAATTGCGAGAAATAAAAAATGGTATGAGGAAAATAAAGATAAGGAGACCCCATGAAAAACTCACTACGATGGCATCGGGAGTGCCTAAAAAACCGACAAGGCTCACTCGAATGGACTATAAAGGAAATTGCCAAGTTGCGTGTAACAGCCGAACGGCTAGAAAAAGAAAACGCCTTTCACGAGAAGCAGATTGCCCAAGCCGAAAAGGAAGGGCGGGACGGATTTGACTCAGAAAGATATATGCGTAAACGGGAGGCACCATGAAAAGCGCAGAGGAGTTTGCTGATAGTTTATTCGACTATGAGGGAGGGGAAAAGTGGAGAGAACACTCCGCCGCCCTAATCCGCGCCCGAGACAAGGAGATGCGAGACGCTTACGAAAAGATGCTGGATTGGATATTTTACGAGTGGGACGAAGGCGGAAGCCTAGAATGGGATAAGCAACGTGCCGCCCTTGATTCCGTTCTCGGCACTTTAGAAGGAACAGTCTAAAATATGTTCGGTGGACGCTTTAACCGTCTAACCGCTTCGCTTATTAGACGGACACGCGCCAAGTTTTTGGCACAGATTATAGGAGGAAGAAAATGAAAATAGAAACGTTACCAGATTACAGTTTCGCGCTCAAGGAAGTTTTTTCAGGAGTTTTACTTATAAGCCCTGACAAGGAAGAGTTTGGAATCTGTATGCGAGATTCCGGCTTCGAGTTTCAGTATGCGGGAACATGGTATGAAGCAAAGCGCGGAGTAATTAACTTGCTCGGCGGGAAACCTATGCTCGAAGGTGCCAAAAACACCGAACAACTGCTTCAACCTGACAAGTCCTAACGGCCTTGCAGGTTAAGCAAATGTTAAGCGGATATTATATAAGGAGAACTACGATGAGCGACTATGAGCGAGCGGCGGAGCGGATATGGGGCGCAATCTATGAACGGTGTGCGTTTCAACGAGACATCGCCGCCATTCTCCGCGAGGAGCTCCCGGAGCGCGCCAAGCACGAACCACCCATCCTGGATCATGCAATAAACATCGCAGTAATACGGTGCCCCCAATGTGGAATGATGCTGAATACTCCTGTACGGATCGATCCCGCCCCCGACGTGACGGCGCTACGTGATATTGCTAAGCGGACGTTTAAGATGCTCGACGAGGGCGCGACGCTAAGAGAAAAGCAAGAGTTATATAACCTTTGCCGCTCCCTCCTGCGCTCCGAGCCGAAGGAGGAAAGCCATGAGTGACTATAAGCGAGCGGCGAAACGTTGCTGTGAGGCGGACAGCATCAGGATACGCGAAGTATTTACCGCAATGTTGCCGGAGAAACCAGAGGAATATATCCCCAAGTTGAAGGCGATAATTGAACTCTATGGAACGCAGAGTAAGGAAATCCTTGCCGACTCCCGCGCCCGCGAGGCGAAACTGCGCGAGGTGATCGATGAACTATTGCCTCTGGCTGTTGTGTGGGCTGAACATTATCGCGATGAGCAGAACATGATACACATTGCATCTGAGCACCAAAAAATTATAAACAACGCCCGCCCTGCAAGAGGAGGGAGTAAATAATGAATTTAGATTTTTGGCTAGTAGGTTTTGATTATAAAAATAATGTCCATACTGAAACAGTAATCTGCTCTGCTGATGATAGCCCAAAAAATATTTTAGATAATTTCAACTGGCTTATGAAATCTCTAGGTGAAAAAGAATATACCGATGCCAAAGTACTCCGCAAAAGTGATGAATTTGAACAAAATAAATTTTACCATTTATATGATGGATGGAAAAGAGATTGCAAATAAAATATAAATGGATTTTACTTTGTACTATTTTACTTTGCTCAAGCAAACTAACTAAGGATCATTCTATACTAATTCATCAAACTAAATGTATAAATAATCCTTATTTAGATTCACTTTTAGATTCAGTAAGAGCAATAGAATCATCAAATGGAAAACATTTACTAAATATAAACTATAAAAAAGGTAAAGAAGTTTCTCGTGATGAAGGGCCATATCAATTAAATAGTTTGTGTAAAATAGTTTTTGCTAATTGTTATAATGAAGGGAAAATGTATAATCCTTATAATGAGGAGACTTCAAGAAGAATAGCTAGGCAATTACTTTTAGACAATTTTAATTATTCTGGAAATTGGTTCAGCGCGCTAGTCATTTATAACTGTGGAATAAAAAAGTATATAAATATGGATATTCCTTATAGCAGTTTTATGTTTGCAGAAAAGGTTTTAAGGAGGATGAAATGAAAGCATATTTTAGTTGTGATTGCTTAGTAGTTGAAGCTGAGACGGACACTGAAGCCTATGCGATAAAAGCATGGAGAGTAGTTAGTAATGGATCGCATGGAATTCTAAAAATAATTGATTCTTATCCTTCTACAAAAAATCCATTACTTTTACCTTGTGAAGAAAAATGAAATTAAATCCTAAACATCATTATTATAATAAGACTAAGAATGAGCATTACTACTTAAATACTACATTTACTGAAAAGGAATGGGATGAATATATAAATGGAAAGATAATTCATGGCTTACTTATTCATAGAAAAGATTTACATAGAAATATACCTACTCAATGTGAAAGATATTCAGGTGGAAGTAAAGGTCAAGGACCAGTTACTCGTTGCCCAAATAAGTCTTTTTATATTTGTGATGTTGCTGGAATTATTATTTGTAAGGAATGCGCTAGAAAGATAGCTTCAGAGCCTTATTCAACTGAGACTTTTACCAAGCTTACAGAGCGAAAAACATGATACTTTTTTATATCCAGCCCTAGAATGGGGCTTTATACCTAAACTGCTATCTATATATGAATTTTCGCGTATTTTTATTAGTATAGCTAAGATTTGAAGCAAGCCCTTCCTGCAGGTTTGATCCCGCTAGTCCTCGGGTGGATTTTAATCCTTGGCATTTCCCAGACAGAAGGGCTCACTTCCCTACCTACCTAGGAATCAATAAACTCACAACAATATAAACAGCCTCAGCTAATGAGACTGTTATAAAAACATTTTTAGTCAATCGGCAAATCTTGTACTGCGATTTTAATTGATTCAATTCCGTCAATAATTCCTTGTAAAGTTTCTCCTGATTCGCTAAGTCCAGTTGCGATTTCTTCAAACTTTCTTCCGATTTCTTCAAGCTGTCTTGAATGCTCTGAATCTCTTCTAGAGATTTCTTTTTGGAGTCCTCCAATTCTGTTTTGTAATTCTCTATTATTATCAAGTAATTCTGTATTTCTATCTGATAATTGTTTATTGTTATTTTCAATAGACTTAATTGTGTTTGATAGTTCGTTAATTTTTCTATTATAACTGTTTTCGGAGATTCTATTTCCTGCGAAAAAAGTAATGATGAGCAAAGCAAAAACAGCAATAATAATAAATACTTTTTTCTGCACAACTTTATCTCCTTATGTTAAAGATAGAAGCTGATTCCAAGCTATACCCTGTGCAAAAGCATTCATCATTCTTGACCAAAATCTTTTTCTCCTTCCTGCTCTTGATCTATCAGTTGAACCTGACTCATCAATATCAAGATTTTCCTGCTTGCCAATTACTAATAAAGCTACCATTGCTGCTAATCCAATTCTCCACCATCCTATGGAAATATTTATTGGCTCTGAGCTTTTTAGTAATGGCAAATAATTACTAAAAACTATCCCCAAAATCGTTAATATATAAGCTAGTATATCATCAAGCACATCAAAGATTTTATTCCATACCTTTTTTAATTTGCCCATTTTAATCTACCTCCAATATTTCCGCATTTAACAATTCATTAGGCAATACTTTATAAGCATCTAAAATTTCATTAAATGCTTCTAAATCACTTTGAGACATTATTAAGCATCCAGCGCTCCATGCTACTCTTGTTAATGTATCAGGAGGATTAGGTTTTTGTTTTTGTGTATCATGAATCAGCCAACGAGTAAAATCTATAGGAGCACCATTTGAACCTTTTATCGTTTCTATAGAATTTTCATTTATCAATTGCCCATCTAAATCATATGCATTTACTATACCATGAATCCTACCATAATAATTGCGATTTTCCACAAAGCATTTTATTTGAAATTTACCAGGAGCTAAAGTATCTAAAAATCTTCCTCCAGGAATGTTAGCTACTGATTGACATTTTGCCTTAAATAATAATGCTTCATTATAGTAAAGTATAAAATCATCCAAGGAATTATTTATATCATTATTCGTCCACGAATCAGGCCACGTTGAATATCGCTTGTATTTGTAAGAAAGTTTTTTTCTATATACGCGAACAAAAAGATCATCCACTTTTTTGTCCTTTATAATTGTGCAATTAAATAGGAGTCTTGCGATTCTGCACATTGTGAAGCCAGCTTTCTAGCTTTTTCTAGATTGCCATTACCAATATGATTCGCTTGAAATGCTTCCATCAGAGCATCTAAGGAGATTAAAATAGTTTTTATAAATGTTTGCGTTACTTTATTTGCTTCGCAAGATTCTTTAGAATACTTTTCATAATTTGTTTCCATGTCATCTACCTTTTTTTGTAAATCAACAAGTAATTGCGTATGCTCTTTAACATACTCAGCACATTCAGGTTCACTACCCATAACTTCAGTTCCTTTCACTTTTATTTTTCCACCCTTAGAAAAGAATACTTTTATCGTAGCATATATAATTCCTAAAGCTGATAACAATATTATTCCCGCAATTAAAAATTCCCACCAGTCATCCATAACTACACTCATGTGGCACCCCTTTTTATAATAATTTATAATTTATTATTTTTCTATTTTCTACATTGAAAAATCCATTATCATTATATATTTCAGCAAAGCCATGGTTCCATTTGTTTAAAGGCATATACTCAGGATGAAGTCCACACAAGCATCCTACGCTCCAGCAAGTTATTATTTCCCCACTTATTGTAGGCTCAGTATGCTCTGAGGTTTGATGGAAATGAAAACATAAAGAAGTTTTTTTGGCTCTGTTAAATAATCCTCTGGCTGGATTAACGGGATTGCTAATACTAAAAACATACTCATGCCCATGTATAAGATTTAAATGCCCTATTCTAATTATCCTTTTATCCTTTACCACATCTATATTCCGCTCTTTCAAGTTTAATACATTTTCTAATCTTATTGAATCTATAGCAAAAAGTTCTGGCGCTTTTTGCATTAAATAATTATCATACCGTTCTTCGTGATTACCATATTTAAAAACTATTTTTGCTTTTCCTGATACCTTTTTTATAGCATCTAATATATCATTAAATAATTCTATTTCGCCTTTTACTGTTCGCTTTCTTGGGTCATGCTGAAATTTAGATATGGAATAAAAGTCAATCCAATCACCAGCTAAAATAATTGTCTTGGGCTTTATCTCATCGATTCGTTCTATAAATA
>Ga0172381_10000178_pt1 | contig 77071 bp, 65 predicted proteins | sample Leawel6488metaG_FD_119754 | JGI IMG/M metagenome (GOLD analysis project Ga0172381, IMG submission 119754) | Leachate microbial communities from a municipal landfill in Southern Ontario, Canada - Leachate well 64-88 metaG | ecosystem: Engineered > Solid waste > Landfill > Unclassified | place... | reverse complement strand
TGTCAGGTTGATATGGGCAATAAAATGCTACAAATTGTAACAGGTGCAAAAAATGTTGCAGTGGGCGATATTGTGCCAGTTGCCACTGAGGGAGCAAGCCTTATAGAAGGTTTTAGAATTAAAAAATCTAATTTACGCGGTGTAGATTCGTTTGGTATGTTCTGCTCAGGACACGAACTTGGAATTGATAAATTTATTCATAAAAATGCCGAAGTTGATGGCATTATGATTTTAGATGAAAACACTCCGTTAAATGCAAAAGTTAGCGAATTATTGGATTGTGAAGACTATGTTCTTGATATTAGCGTTACTTCTAACCGTCCAGATTGCCAAAGTATTATTGGTATAGCGCGTGAAGTTAGTGCAATTTTAAATTCTCCACTAAGCATTGATTTTTCGTTGCCCGTTGCTGATATAAAATTAGCCGAAAAAGATAAAATATCGGTTAGCGTTATAGAAAAAGAATTGTGCGGTAGATATTTAGCACGCACAGTAAACAATATTTTAATTTGCCCATCGCCTAGAGTTATGCAATTAAGGTTAATAAATGCCGATATTCGACCAATTAACAACATTGTTGATATTACAAATTATATTTTGGTTGAATGCGGACAGCCTATGCACGCATTTGATAAAAGCAAGTTAAAGGGCAACAAAATTATAGTTAAAAAGGCAGTAAATGGCGAAAAGTTTACAGCATTAAACGAACAAACTTATGTATTAAACGATAGTATGCTTACTATAAATGATGCCGAAAGAACTATTGCACTCGCTGGTATTATAGGCGGACAAGATTCTTGCATTGATGAAAATACAAAAAATATTGTGCTAGAAAGTGCTACATTTGACCGAGCTAATATTAGAAGAACTTCTCGCGGAATGGGTGTTCGCACCGATTCATCGGGCAGATTTGAACGCGGACTTGATTTAGGTTCGCCAGAAATTGGGCTTACTCGCGCACTACAACTAATAAAAAAATATGGTTGGGGTAAAATTACCGATAATAGTATAGATTGCCAGCAAAAACCCGTTGTTAAGCGTACAATAACCGCTTCATATAATCATATTTGCTCGCTACTTGGCATTAAAGTTGATACCAAAAAAATGCTTGAAATTTTAAATCATTTAGATTTACAAGCTTCAATTTTAGGCGATAATATTACTTGTGTTGTTCCGCTATATCGTGAAGACATAGAAAACTATGCCGATTTAGCCGAAGATATTATTAGACTTTATGGCTATGAACATATTACTGATAGCATGGCGGTAACAAGTGATTACACATTAGGTAAAAAGAATGCTATTCAATTACAAATAGACAAAATTAAAGATGTTTTACTTGCTCGTGGATATCGTGAAGCAATGAATTATTCTATGATTAGCGAACCAGCATTTGACAAGTTATTAATTGCAAAAGATGATAAACTAAGACAAGCAATTAAAATAGGCAATCCGATTAGCGAAGATTTAAGTGTAATGCGTACCGTTATGGCACACAGCATGTTAGATGTTTTATCGCACAACCTAAAACACGGAACTAAAAAAATCAAATTGTTCGAAAGCGGGCGTATTTATTTGCCAAAAAGTTTGCCATTAACCGAAAGTCCACAAGAAATAAATAAACTTTCTATTGTGCATTCTGGCACTGAAGAAGATTTTTACACAATTAAAGGATTAGTTGAATTAATATTAGAGTCATACAGTTTTAATAGCAAATTAATTCGTTCTAATCAGTCATATTTGCATAGCGGAATCGGTGCGGAAATTATTAATTTAAAGACTGGTGCTAGTGTTGCTCATTTCGGCGAAATTCATCCACTTGTACAACAAAATTATGAAATTACACAAAAAGTGTACTATGCAGAAATCAATTTGACCGAATTATTTAGCCAAGTTCAAAAAAGAGTTAAAGTTTCGGCTATTTCTAAATTTCCAGTTGTACAAAGAGATATTGCTGTAGTTTTAAAAACCGAAGTCGCTGTTGGCGACCTTACAAGTGCAATTAAGCGTGCCGGCGGACAATATTTAACCAGTGTAGAACTGTTTGATATTTATACTGGCAAGCAAATACTAGAAGGTTACAAGAGCGTAGCCTATACAGTACAATTTTCAAGCCTAGAACGCACATTTACAGAAGATGAAGTTGCTTCATATATGCAAAACATTGTGCAAAAGCTTGAAAAAGATTATGGCGCAACACTTAGAATGTTTTAAAGGAAAATATGAACAAAAAAATAATTGCGGTGCTAGAATTTGATAAAATTTTGATGGCACTAAAAGACTTTGCGGTAACAGCGGAAGCTAAGGCACAAATTTTAAATTTGTACCCAAGTTTTAACTATAATGAAGTGCAAACTTTTATAAATCGCACAAACGAAGCATTTAGAGTTTTAACCGAGCAAAGCATTAATCCTGTTTTATATTTTGACAATATGGAAGGGATAATAAAAAAACTTAATGTTGGTAGTATATTAGAATGCGGCGAGCTATTAAAGCTTGCTACATTTTTGCGTGCGTGTAGACATTATAAAACTAGTATGACCGCAATTAATAATTTGGAAATAATCTATCTAAACAAATTAAATGAGCAAGTTTATACAAATAAAAGTTTGGAAGATGACATTGTAAAAGATATCTTATCCGAAGATGAAGTTGCCGATAGTGCATCACACGAATTATCAAGAATTAGAGATGGAATAAGAAAAGCAAATCAGCATATAAAAGAAAAATTACAAAATATGTGTGTAAGCGCCACATATAAAACTTATTTGCAAGAAAGCATTTATACAGTGCGTGAGGGTAGATTTGTTTTACCGGTAAAAGAAGAATACAAAAGTAAGATTTCGGGGCTTGTACACGACCGCTCAGATAAAGGGCATACGCTATACATTGAGCCTATAGAAATTTTGGAACTTAACAACAAAATTAAAACTTTAAAGATTGAAGAAGTAGCAGAAATTAAAAAAATATTAACTGCTTTTACCGATCGTGCACTCGAATTTTTACCACAAATAATGAGTAGTGTAGATGCATTAATTATTGCTGACATATTATTTGCAAAAGCACAATATGCAAAGTTTACAAATGCAACACAGCCCGCTATTAATGAGTATGGCTACACAAATTTAATAAGTGCTAGGCACCCTTTAATAGAATCTGAAAAGGTTGTTCCAATTGATTTAAGCATTGGCAAAGGATTTAATTTACTTCTTATTACCGGACCAAATACTGGCGGTAAAACCGTTGCATTAAAAACAATAGGCTTGTTAACTCTTATGGCGCTTTCGGGCTTATATATTCCAGCCGAAAATGGCAGTGCAGTATGTGTATTTAACAATATCTTTTGCGACATCGGCGATGAGCAAAGCATACAAGAATCATTAAGCACTTTTTCATCACATATGCGTAATATAATTGATATTACAAACAAGTTAGATGAATATAGTTTGGTTTTATTAGATGAGTTAGGTGCAGGCACGGACCCCATAGAAGGCTCGGCTCTTGCACTTGCTATTTGTGAATATATTAGGGCAAGTAAAGCAAAATGCATTGTAACAACGCATTTTAGTTCGTTAAAAGAATACGCTTTAAAAACTGATAGCGTAATGGGTGCAGGAATGCAATTTGACTATAAAAAATTAAAGCCGACTTATAAAATTGTTATGGGTGTTCCTAGTGCCAGTTATGCATTTGAAATATCCGAAAGACTTGGACTTAAAAGCGATATTATTTTTTTGGCAAAATTAAATGTTGATAAAAATAAATTAGAACTTGATACACTTTTAAAACAAGCAGAGGCACATAAACAAGAGGCAGAAAAAGAGAGGATTGTTGCCAAGGAGTTTAAAGCAAAATTACAATCTGAGTATGATAAACTTGCCCTGCAAACTAAAAAACTTGAAGAAGAATCGCTAAACATAAAAGCAAAAGTTACTAATAAAGTTAAAGCGGAATTAGAAAAATATATAATAGAAGCCGAAAATGTGGTAGAAGAAATTAAAGAATTTAGTAAAGATATAAATGAAAATAGTTTATTGCAAGCAAAAATTTTAAAATCAAAACTTTCAAAAAACATTAACAACCTAAACACAGTAGAAAACCAACGCAGTTACGGTAAACGCATTAATCTAGAAGATATAACTAGTGGAATGATTGTTAATTATAAAGGGCAATATGCGGAAGTATTATCAATTAAGAGTAGTAAAAAACAAGTTACAATTTTAATAAATGATGTTAAACTAGATATTGATATAAATGAATTGTGCTATGCTAATAAACTTAAACAAGTTAAAAAGGCCCCAATACTAAACAATAGTATAATTAGACCTTTTAAGAGCGAAATTAATTTAATAGGTCAGCGCGTTGAAAGTGCACTATATAGTTTAGAAGAATTTTTAGATAATGCACTTCTAAATAATTTGACCGAACTTAAAATAATACATGGATTTGGAACTGGGGCTTTAAGAAAAGGAATACAGGAATATTTGAAAGAACACAACTATAAATATCGTGATGGTGGATTTGGAGAAGGCGATAGAGCGGTTACGATTGTAACAATAAAATAATTAAAATAAATAAAAAAATATTAATTTATTATATTTATTAATTTAATATTAAATTATGAGGAATTAAAATGATTTATTTAGATAATGCTGCAACTACTAAAATGCACGATGATGTACAATTGGAAATGGCAACATATGAAACCCAAAATTACTTTAATGTATCGGCGGTATATAAATCGGCGGTCAGTTTAAATGGTCAAATTGATACCATTCGTGCGGATATTTTAAAAAAGTTAAATGGCAGTGGCTCAATTATTTTTACGGGCAGTGCAACAGAGGCGAACAACCTTGCTATATACGGCAGTGCAAAAAATAAGCAGGCGACTTATATTTTTTCTGGAATAGAACACCCGTCTGTATATAATGTGGCACAAGATTTAAAAAATCGAAATTATAATGTTTTATATGTTAATACTTTACCAAATGGTTCGGTTGATGTTAACCATTTAAAAACATTACTGGATAGTAGCGTTTGTTTTGTATCGATTATGGCGGTAAATAATGAAACTGGTGCAATTAATGATATAAAATCTATTGTTAAACTAGTAAAAAGTGTAAATCCATCAATAATTGTTCACAGTGATTGTGTACAAGCACTTGGCAAAATTCAAATAGATTTGAATAGTTGGGGCATTGACTTATGCTCTTTTAGCGCACATAAAATTAATGGACCCAAAGGTGTTGGTGTTTTGTATATTAAAAGTGGCGTAAACATTAATCCGCATATTTTAGGTGGCGGACAAGAATTTGGTTTAAGGTCTGGCACGGTTAATACCGCAGGCATTATGGGATTTAAAAAAGCACTTGATATCACACTACAAAATTTTGGAAACATTCAAAAAAACTTGTTAGATTGTAAAATCAATTTTTTAAATTTTTTAGAGCAAAATATTACAGATTACAAATTAAATTCAAGTTTAAATTATAGTGTTAATAATATAATAAGTCTATCGTTTAAAGGTTTGCGTGGCGAAGTAATAATGCATATGTTAGCAGAACAAGGTATTATTATAGGAACTGGTTCTGCCTGCTCATCAAAACATTCAGGCAATAGAGTTTTATCACATATGGGATTAAATAAAAATTATATTGAAGGTAGTGTGCGAATTAGTTTTGGTATGTTTAACACGGTTACCGAGGCAATGGATTGTGCAAAGGCACTAGTTATAGCAGTTAATACATTAAAGGGAATTTAAGGAGAATATATGGGCGTTATACTAATTAGATATGGTGAATTATTTTTAAAAGGCGATAATAAATGTTATTTTGAAAAGGTTTTGCTTAATAACATTAGGCATAGTCTTGATGGTTTTACATTTAAACTAAAAAAATTGCAGGGCAGATATTTGCTTTCCGATTTTGAAGAAAAAAATGAGCTACAAATAATCAATAAACTTCAAAAAGTTGCTGGATTACACTCTATAAGTTCGGCATATGAAATGAATACCGATATAGAAGAGATTAAAAAATATGTTGGTACTTTAACTTTTAATAACACTACATTTAAAGTTATAGTTAATCGTGCTGACAAAACTTTTGATATTCAATCTACAAATTTTGCCGCAATATTAGGCGGAGTGGTGCTAGATAATAATCCCACAGCAAAAGTTGATGTTCATAATCCGCAAAAAGAACTTTATGTTGATATTAGAGAACACGGTAAAACCTATATTTTTTCGGACATAATTAAATGTATGGGTGGAATGCCAGTTTCTACAAGTGGCAGGGGCTTAGTTATGATTTCGGGTGGTATTGATAGCCCAGTAGCCGCTTATATGATGACTAAACGCGGTATGAGTTTAAGTGCTATTCATTTTCATAGTTTTCCGTATACTGGCGTGCTTGCCAAAGAAAAAGTTATTAAATTAACAAATATCGTAAGTGAATATGCTGGTCATATTAACTTGTATGTTGTTTCTTTTACAAAAATTCAAGAGGCTATTCATAAAAATTGCAAATGCGAATATATGATTATTATTATGCGTAGAATTATGATGCGAATTGCTTGCAGGCTTGCAAAAGAAAAGGGAATTGGCGGTATTATTACAGGTGAATCTCTTGCACAAGTTGCCAGCCAAACAATAGAAAGTATTACTGTTACAAATGCTGTTGCAACAATTCCGGTACTTAGACCGTTAATTGGTTTTGATAAGATAGAAATTATGGATATAGCACGCAAGATTGGCACTTACGAAACCTCAATTTTACCGTATGAAGATTGTTGCACGGTATTTTTGCCGGATCACCCGCTAATTAAACCAAAAGTACGTTTAGTTGAAGAAGAAGAAAGCAAATTGGATATAGAAAATTTAATAAATGAAGCATTAAGCACAATTGAAACTATTTTTATCCCCGTAGAAATATAATAACAATTGCTTAATTAAAATTAAGCAATTAATAATATTTTTTAAAACAGTTGCAAAATGTTTTTTATTGTACTATACTATATCATCATTTAAAATAATGTTTTTTAAATTTAATTTTAAATTATTAATTTATGTTTTATAAACACGCAAAGTGTTTTTGATTAGGTATAAATTTTTAAGATATATATACAGCATAAACAAATGATTATTCGGTTTTAAAACCCAAGTTTTTGGGCGTTTAATTTAAGTAAAATTAGTTTTGTTGTTAAATAAATTAATACTAAAATGGAGGAAAATAATTTGGTAAGTAATTTAAAAATAATGTTTCTGGGCGGAGTAGGCGAAATTGGCAAAAATATGACTGTTTTTCAATATGAAAATGACATAATTGTTGTAGATGCCGGACTTACTTTTCCATCAGAAGATATGCCGGGCATTGACCTTGTTGTTCCGGATATAATTTATTTAGTAAGTAACAAAGAAAAAGTAAAAGGTATTGTGCTTACGCACGGACACGAAGACCATATTGGAGGACTTCCGTATATGCTTGGCGATATTAACGCACCCATTTACGGTAGCAGACTTACTCTTGCACTTGTAGAAAATAAAATGCGTGAACATCAAAAAATTCAATATAAATCTAACACTATTAAAGAAGGTAGCGTTATTAAACTTGGCGTATTTAATATTGAATTTATTAGAGTTAATCACTCAATTGCTGGCGCAATGGCTCTTGCAATAACAACTCCCGTAGGTATCATTGTATTTACGGGTGATTACAAAGTTGATTATACTCCTATGAATGTTGAGATTATAGATTTAGCCAGATTTGCTGAACTTGGCAAGCGTGGAGTGTTACTTTTAATGGCAGACAGCACAAACGCCGAACGAGCCGGACACAGTATGAGCGAAAGAGTTGTTGGGCAGGCACTTGATGAAATTTTTGCAGAAAATGCCACACGAAGATTATTTGTAGCAACTTTCTCATCAAATATTCATAGATTACAACAAATTTTTGATCTTGCGGTAAAATATAAACGCAAAGTTGCGTTTTCTGGCAGAAGTATGCTCAATGTAACTGATACCGCAATAAAAATTGGCGAACTCCGCATTGATAAAGAAATTATCATAGATGTAGAAAAAGCCGATAAGTATGCAGATAAAGAATTAGTCGTTATTACTACTGGTAGCCAAGGCGAACCTATGAGTGCTTTAACCCGTATGGCTTCGGGCGAATTTAATAAAATTAAAATAGGCGATAATGATACAATAATTTTGTCTTCTTCATCTATTCCCGGCAACGAAAAAATGATTAATCGCGTTATTAACAATCTTGTTAGGTTGGGTGCAAATGTAATTTATAATGAAATTGCCGATGTGCATGCTTCTGGGCATGCTTACATTGATGAAATCAAACTTATACACGCACTTGTTAAGCCTAGATATTTTATTCCCGTTCACGGTGAGTATAAGCACTTAAAGGCACATGCCGATATTGCTATTACTATGGGTATGCAAGCGCGTGACATTATTATGCCAGATTTAGGACTATGCGTGGAACTTAATAAAAATGTGCTCAAAATTGCAGGAACTGTACCAGCAGGCAAACGCCTTGTTGATGGTTTAGGTTTGGGTGATCTTGATAGTATGGTATTAAAAGACCGTAAACAACTTGCCGAAGATGGGCTTTGCATTGTTGTACTTGGACTTTCTGATGAAAGTAGCGAAATTGTTAGCGGGCCTGACATTATTACACGCGGACTTATTTATTCCGCAGAAGCCTCTAATATGGTTACCGAAGCCAAAGAGTCAATTACTGATGCATTAAAAGAACTTGATTTAAAACAAATTGATAGGCTTGAATTAAAATCTATTATTAGAAAAGCGTTAACAGTATACTTCTTTAAAAAGACAAAGCGTCGTCCTATGATACTTCCTATTATTTTGGAGCAATAATTTAATGGATAATTTACTTTATGATGAAGAAAATGAATATATAAAAAACTTATTTATATCTGCACAAAGTGATAGCGAACTTGTTAAATATGCACGAGAAAATTATATTCCAGTGCTTTTAGAAGATACCGAAAGATTGTTAGCATTACTTATTAAATTAAAATTACCAGCAAAGATTTTAGAAATTGGTACAGCAGTAGGCTATTCAGCACGAGTAATGCTTGCAAATGCACCAGCCGATACGGTTATTGACACGATAGAAATTGATGAAGAAATAATAAAAATTGCCAAGCAAACATTAGAAAAATATATGAATAGAGTTAATATTATTGAGGGAGATGCATTAAAGATTTTGCCAACGCTTAATAGTAAATATGACTTTATATTTTTAGATGGACCAAAGGCACAGTATGTTAGATATTATCCATATTTAAAATCTTTACTTAATAGTGGTGGCATGATTTTTGCCGATAATGTTATGATGCACGGTATGGTATGTGGCGGGGTAGCATTTAAACACAAAAAAAAGTATATGGTTAAAAAAATGCGTGAGTATTTAAATAAAGTAATTGCTGATATTGATTTACAAACAACCGTTATTAATGTTGGCGATGGTATTGCACTAAGTGTAAAAAAATAAGGAGTAATTTATGATAGAACTTCTTTCCCCAGCGGGTAATATGGAAAAATTAAAAACCGCATTTTACTTTGGTGCAGATGCGGTTTATTTTGCGGGCAAAAAATATGGTTTAAGAGCTTTTTCGGAAAACTTTAAACAAGATGAACTTAAAACTAGCATTGATTATGCTCATTCATTAAATAAAAAAGCATACATTACATTAAATATTATTGCACACAATGAAGATTTTGATGGTCTTAAAGAATATGTTCAGTATTTAGAAAGTATTGGTGCAGATGCGGTTATTATTGCCGATTTAGGAATACTTGAATTTGTTAAAAAGTACGCTCCAAAATTAGCAATACACATAAGTACTCAAACTAGTATGACAAATAAATATGCTGTAAAAGCGATGGCGGATATGGGTGCAAAACGAATTGTTCTTGCACGAGAATTAACAATGCCCGAAATTTTAGAAATTAAAAATTATGTTGGCGACAGCGTAGAATTAGAAGCGTTTGTACACGGTGCTATGTGTATTTCATATTCAGGTAGGTGCTTACTTAGTAACTATTTTACAGGCAGAGATTCCAATCGTGGTGCATGTGTGCAGGCTTGCAGATGGCAATACACAATTAGCGAAGTAAGTAGGCAAAATGAGCAATTTCCTATTATGGAAGATCAGCGTGGAACTTATATTTTAAATTCCAAAGATTTGAATATGATTAAATATATTGATAAACTTGCCGAGGCAGGCGTGCAATCATTTAAAATTGAAGGCAGAATGAAATCGCCTTATTATGTTGCAACGATTACAAATGCTTATAGGCACGCAATAGATTTTTATGCAAAACACAAAAATAATTACATTGTTCCCGAAGAATTAGAAACCGATTTAAAAAAAACGAGCCACCGAAAATACACGACAGGTTTTTATTTTAACGCAGATGATAAAGAGTATTTAAATTCTGCTACGCCAGTACAAACTCACGAATTTATGGCAGTTGTTTTAAATAATACCGATAAACAGGGCTACACGCTTATAGAACAGCGTAATCGCTTTAAAGTAGGGGAAACCTTAGAAATTTTGAGTCCCGATAAAAATTTTAACAAAACTTTTGTAGTAGAAGATATGAAAAATCTAGAAAACGAACCAATAACTGATGCACTTTTAGTAAAACAACAAATTTTAATTAAAACTCCTTATAAGCTTCACGAAAACGATATTTTGAGAAAGATAATTGTTCCGCTTGAATAACTGACTATAATAATGTTGTAAAACAAAAAATCCACTCTCTAATTTGTTAGGAGTGGATTTTTATAGTTGTAAGGAAAAATCTAATATACTTTTTTTGTTTAATATGATAATATATTTATATAATATTATTTTTACAACTTACAACTTGGAGAATGTTTAATGTGTGAAAATGTTGCTAAACCATTTTTGAAATGGGCAGGCGGTAAAGGACAACTTTTAAACAAGTTTGAAGGTTTGTACCCATTACAATTAAAACAAGGAAATATTGAAATTTATATTGAACCGTTTATTGGTGGCGGTGCAGTGTTTTTTGATGTGATTCAAAAATACAACATAAAAAAAGCAGTAATTATTGATATAAATAAAGAATTAATTAATTGTTATAGATGTATTAAAGCTGATTCAGCCCAAGTTATTAGGAAGTTAAGCGAATTACAAAATCAGTATTTAATATTAGATGAAAAAATGAGAGCAGAATTATATTACAATGCCCGCAAAGAGTATAATGAAATTCATTTAAATGGTAAATATGATTTTAAAAAAGCCGCAGATTTTATTTTTTTAAATAAAACTTGTTATAATGGGCTATACAGAGTTAATAGCAAAGGCGAGTTTAATGTTCCGCACGGAAGATATAAAAGTCCAATGATTTGTGACTCCAAAAATATAACATTAGTAGGAAAATTATTGCAAAATGTAGATATCATATATGGCGATTATACTGAGTGTGAAAAATATTTAATTAAAGATACTTTTGTTTATTTTGACCCACCATATAGACCATTAGCGGAATTCGGCTCATTTGTGAATTATTCAAAAAATGGGTTTGATGATGAAGAACAAATTAAACTTGCAGATTTTTATAAAAAAGTCAATAAAACAGGTTCTTTACTTATGCTTAGTAATTCGGATCCGAAAAATATTAATTCAAATGATAACTTTTTTGATGAATTGTATAAGGATTTTAACCTTCAAAGAATATCCGCTAAGCGTATGATAAATTGTCAAGCCGAAAAAAGAGGCAATGTTACTGAAATTGTAATCACAAATTACAAAGGAGAAAATAAATGAGTAATATAATTGAATTAAATGATGCCGAATTAAATCAAAGTGTTGAATCTTTATATAATTCATTTAATAATGGATATGAGTTTGAAGAATTCCTAAAAATATTTTTAGAAAAAATCGGATTGGAAGAAGTTTTTGTTACACAAAAATCAAGAGACGGGGGAATTGATTTAACTTGTTCTAAAAACGGAATTGATGGGCTATCTAATTTAGATGAAATAAAATACTATGTACAAGCTAAATGTTATAAGCCAAATACAACCGTGTCTATTAAAGATTTGCGAGAATTAAGAGGAATTATGCCTTTAAACTACAAGGGTATATTCATTACTACTGGTAGATTTCCAAAGGACGCAAGAAATTTTGCAGAAAAAGATGCATCCCGACAAATAATTCTAATAGATGGTAAAGCCTTAATTCAACAGTGCATATCACTGGGCTTAGGTTTTAATCTAAAACCTGTATTTGATGAAAAAACTCTTGAAAAGTTAACATTAGATAAAAAAGATACTATTTATAAAAACACTGAAGTAGATAAGAAATTTGAAATAGTAATAAGTAGAAAAATTTCACAAAATGATATCCGTGCTAGAATTCTTAGAATACCTACAGAAATTGTAAAAGCAATTCCAAATGAACAAAAAACATTAACTATTGCATTTAGTAATAATAAAACCTTAACACTTTCAATTAATGCGGATAGGACATATTTAGGTGGGGTTACACAATTATATAAAGATTTGGAATTAATAACGAAAGATAATTTATTTGTCTCAAAAACTTCAGTTTGGTATTATGCAAAAGATCAAATTTTTGTGGAAATAAAATAGGAGTAATTTATGAAAAGAGATTTTAAAAATTGGTTTAGTAAATTTACAGACAGCATTTCTACATATGGTTATTATGTAGACTTCGGAAAGGTATATGCAAATATTGATTTAATTAAAGTAGAACTAAATTTACTTAATTCTCTTATTGGTTCAAAAAATATTGAAAATGACTTTGATAAACTATTTACTAAATATCCTGAAATTAAAAAATGTTTACCACTACTTATTGCGGTAAGGGAAAAAGAAATAAAAGTAATCGATAACGGCGAAAAATTTAAATACAACTTTACAACAATAAATGACATTTCACTTTTAAAGCAGTTTATGGTAAAAACTGGCTTGTTTGATTTAATTTCAAATCATCTTATTAACAATCTTGTTGATTATGCTATGGGCATTGAAGTTGGATTAGGCTCAAATGGAAGAAAAAATCGCGGTGGACACTTGATGGAAAATGTTGTTGAGGGATATATTGAAAAAGTTGGCTTTGAAAAAAATAAAAATTATTTTAAAGAAATGTATTTAAAAGACATTGAAAGCAAATGGAATATTGATTTATCAGCCCTTTCTAATAGTGGTAAAGTAACAAAAAGATTTGATTATGTTGTTAAAACAAAAAATATAATATATGCAATTGAAACAAATTTTTATTCAAGCGGTGGTTCAAAACTTAATGAAACTGCAAGAAGTTACAAAACCCTTGCACTAGAATCAAAAAATATAAAAGGTTTTAAATTTATTTGGATAACCGATGGTCTCGGTTGGGCAGATGCAAAAAATAATTTAGAAGAAACCTTTGATATCCTAGAAAATTTATATAATATTAATGATTTAGAAATTGGTAGATTAAAAGACTTATTGGTGTAATGGTGTTTAATGGAAGATAAAAGCAATTTTGAATTAGAAACAAATACTATTTGGAGCTTCCCAATACGCGGAAAATGGGCGACACATGATGCAAAATATCGTGGTAATTTTTCTCCGTTTGTTGCAAAAAATTTAATATTAAGATACTCAAAAGAGAATGACACAGTACTAGACCAGTTTGTTGGTGGGGGTACTACTTTAATTGAATGCAAATTAAATAATAGAAATGCCATTGGAATAGATATAAACCCAGTTGCTATTGACAATACAAACTCAAAATTAATTTTTGATTCAATAAATAGTCCAAAAATACAAACATTTGTTGGTAATGCTTGTGATTTATATAAACTTAATGATGAGTCAATTGATCTTGTATGTACGCATCCGCCATATGCAAACATTATAAAATATAGCGAAAATATAGATGGAGATTTATCACATCTTAAAACAAAAGAATTCTTAAATAAAATTGAAGATGTAGCGAAAGAAAGTTACAGAGTTTTAAAAGATGGTAAGTTTTGTGCAATTGTTATGGGTGATACAAGAAGTCATGGTATGGTTTATCCTCTTGGATTTGAAACCATGCAAAAATTTATTTCGGCTGGATTTAAAATAAAGGAAATAATTATAAAAGAGCAGCATAACTGCAAAGCAACCGGATTTTGGAAAACTAATAGTGAAAAATACAATTTTTTACTGTTAGCTCATGAATATATATTTGTATTTAAAAAGTAATTTTTATAAAATCAAAATTAGATTTGTGTTAAAAAAACAGGTCGTTTTGTTTTACTTTTAGGCGGATTAATTCTAGCGATTTTTTTTCTAAACGGGAAATATAAGAACGGGAAATTCCTAGTTTTTTTGCTACTTCTCGTTGGGTTAATGCTGGTACTCCGCCAACACCATACCGCATACAAATAATGCTGAATTCGCGTGGCGAAAGCGTTTTTTTAATAATTGCAATTAGTTTTTCGGTCAAAATGTTTGATTCGACTTGGTCAATAACAGTTTCTTCGCCCGTGCTTATAATATCCATTAAACATATTTCGTTTCCATCTTTATCATTGCCTAATTTTTCGCTTAAAGAAAAAACCGATTTGTGCTTTTTGTTTACGCGTATTAACATTAAAATTTCGTTTTCTATACAGCGTGCGGCATAAGTAGATAACTGTGTGCCTTTACCATATTCAAATGTGTTTATTGCTTTAATTAATCCAATTGATCCAACCGAAATTAAATCATCGGCTTCTGCAGCATTGCTATATTTTTTTACTATGTGTGCCACCAATCTTAAATTATGATTAATAAGTGTTTCCTTTGCCTCCATATCTCCTTTTTTCAACCTTTCAAAGCATTCTTTTTCTTGTTCAAGTGTCAAAGGTTTTGGAAAAGAAGAGTTATTATTGATGTACGCCGAAAAAAGCATTATCTTGTTCATAAAGGTTACAAAGCTTTCAATTATCATTTTTTGCGGCACACTCCTTTTAATTGCATTAATAATATATGTCGCATTATGTCTTATTTTGCATGTACAACTTCAAAAGGGAAACCACGAGCCGATAAGTAGCGGACACGAAAATTAAAATTTGCTAACCGCTGGGCTCGTGCGTTTCCCTTTTAACCGCGGAATTATATTCCGCTAATCCCTTCCTTCATAGGTTATCACTCAAAATAAGCAAGTCAGGCAAAGCCTAAGACTTGCATAGATTGTTTTTGTGCGGTGCCGATTTCTGCCTAGCGGTAGCGACGGCGGAACAAAAAATTCCGCTTGCCCGTTAGGCAAGCGGAATAAAAATATTGACAAAGTTATTTGGCAATGTTATAATCTACAAGTCAGATAGCCAGACGACCGCAGTATATAGTAATATATAATGAGGAAAGTCCGAGCATCATAGGGCAGGGTGCCGGCTAACTACCGGTGGAGGCGACTCCAAGGAAAGTGCAACAGAGATATACCGCATAGCAATATGTAAGGATGGAAAGGCGAGGTAAGAGCTCACCAACACCATGGTAACTTGGTGATTATGTAAACCCCACTTGATGCAAGATCGAATGAAAGCGTTAAGGCTGCCCGCCGTGCTTTCAAAGAATCGCTGGAACCTATTAGAAATATTAGGTCTAGATAGATGGTCGTTTAATACAGAACTCGGCTTATAGACTATTCTGATTTGTGTAAAAAAAGAGGCTAATTACCTCTTTTTGCATTTTTTAAACAAATTAATAATTTAAAAAAACGAAACTTCTCAAAAAGTTGTATAAAAATATTGACAAAATTTATATGCTAGTGTATACTCTGCTGTAAAGTAAAAATACTTTACACCTTTAAGGGTGATTTGTTATGGATAAGAATTTAAAAATAAGTCTGCTTGCGGAATTTTATGGCAATAATCTTACCAAAAAGCAGAACGAAATTGTAAATAAATACTATGACCAAAATCAAAGTTTAAAGGAAATTGCCGAAGAATTTGGCGTAACAAGGCAGGCAATAAGCGACTTACTTAGGCGGGCTGTAAACACTTTAAATAAATTAGAAACCAATTTTAAATTATTAGAGCGTTATATGCTGGCAAAAGATTTAGTTGAGTCACTTATACAGAAAGTACAAGATGAAAAAATTGAAAAAAATCAACTGATTACCAGCATAAAGCAAATTTTAGATACTATTGTGCCATAAAAATTAGTTTAGGAGAAATTAATGAGTTTATTTTCTTCACTCAGCACAAAACTTAATGATATTTTTATTAAATTAAGCGGACATGGTCGTTTAACTTCTGATGACATAGACAAAGCAATGCGTGAAGTTAAACTTGCATTGCTTGAAGCCGATGTTAATTTTTTAGTTGTTAAAAATTTTATAAGCAAAATATCGGGAAAGGCAAAAAGTACAGTTATTTTAGAAAGTTTAACCCCCGCTCAACAAGTTGTTAAAGTTGTAAATGAAGAACTTACTAATTTAATGGGTGGAATAAATTCTAAATTAAACTTTGGCTCAATTAATCCTGCTGTTATAATGTTGTGTGGACTACAAGGTGCGGGCAAAACTACATTAGCGGGGAAACTTGCATTAACACTTAAAAAACAAGGCAAAAAACCACTTTTAGTGGCTTGCGATATTTATAGACCGGCGGCAATCACTCAATTACAAGTTGTGGCGAAGTCTATTGATGTAGAAGTGTTTGAACAAGGCAAGCAAAATCCAGTTAAAATCGCCAAACAAGCGGTTGAATATGCTACTAAATTAGGTTATGATGCAATACTACTTGATACAGCCGGCAGAATGCAGATTAATGAAGAATTAATGCAAGAATTAGTTGACATAAAAAACGCTGTAAAACCTATTGAAATTTTATTGGTTGTAGATTCTATGACAGGACAAGATGCTGTTAACACAGCGGTAGCATTCAATGACAAATTAGATATTACCGGAGTTGTACTTACAAAACTTGATGGCGATACTAGGGGCGGTGCTGCATTATCTATTAGAGCGGTAATTGGAAAACCTATTAAGTTCTGTTCGGTAGGCGAAAAACTTGCAAATTTAGAGCCATTTTACCCCGACCGAATGGCTTCGCGAATTTTAGGTATGGGAGATGTGCTTACTTTAATAGAAAAAGCACAGGAATCCATAGATGAAAAGACCGCTAAAAAAATGGAAGAATCGTTTAGAAAAAACAACTTTACGCTTGAAGATTACTTAGTTCAATTTGAAAACTTAAAAAAGATGGGCAGTCTAACCGATATTATGGCAATGATTCCCGGAATGGGCAATAAATTAAAAGGTGTTAACCCACAGGTTGATGAAAAAATCATACAAAAAAATAAAGCAATAATACTGAGTATGACTAAAAGAGAACGCATTAATCCCGACATTATAAAAGGTAATCAAAAAAAGCGAATAGCCGATGGTAGCGGGACAACAATCAGTGAAGTAAACCAGTTATTAAAACAATTTGAACAAACTAAACAATTAATGAAACAATTTTCTAGTGGCAAGGGCTTGCGTTTTCCCTTTTAAATTAATGCAAACAAATTAATTAATCTTTTTAAAAATTAATATTTAAGTTTTTAAGAAATTAATATATAAAAATATTTTCATATGGAGGAAAATTTTATGGCAGTAAAAATCAGATTAACAAGATTAGGAGATAAGCATTCGCCATTTTATCGTTTGGTAGTAGCGGATTCACACTCCCCACGCGATGGCAAGTTTATTGAACAATTGGGTACTTATAATCCGTTAATCAAAGAAAATCAAATTAAAGTTGATACGGTAAAAGCGGAAGAATGGATTACAAAAGGCGCTCAACCAACCGAAACCGCTCGCAATATTTTAGTTAAAGCTGGCGTTTTGGAACCATCAAAAAAAGCAACTAAATAGTTTTAGATTGATAAAATGTGTGGACGCAAAAATAAAAAATTTTATGTTTGTGTACCATTAAACAAAAAAGGAATGAATATGGAAAAAGTAGTAGAGTATATTGTAAAACAACTTGCTGAATTTCCTGATAAGGTTCAAGTATCTACGGTAGAAGAAAACGGTGCTAATATTATTAAAGTACTTGTTGCCGAAGAGGATATGGGCAAAATTATTGGTAAACATGGCAGAGTTGCAGGCTCAATTAGGACTATAATTAAATCGCTCGCTATAAAAAGTGGCAAACGCTATAATGTTCAAATTGATTCGCTAGAAAAAATCACAGTTTTAAATGCCGAACTTGATGATAATTTGGTAGATGAAGTAGATAACGGAGAAGATGCAGAGTAAGTCTGTTGCTTTATTTGGAAGTGTATATGGAATTTATAGAAATAGGACAAATTGTGAGTTCCCATGGGATTAAAGGAGAAGTTAAAGTTAAGCCTTTAACTGATTTTGCTGATAATTTTAAGAATTTACGAGTTGTGTATTTAGGTAGTAATAAAGAAAGCAAAAAAATATTATCACTTAGAGTGGCGATGAATTTTGCTTACTTAATGCTAGAAAATGTTGTTGATCGCAATACTTCGGACAAACTTCGTGGCATAAACTTATTTGCTGAAAAAAAACAAATCGCTGAAAAAGTAATAGGTAAAAATAACTATTATATTAATGATATTATTGGTTGCTCTGTAATAACTGAAAATGGCGACGTTTTGGGCAGGGTTACAGACTTAGATCAGTTTGGCTCTGCTGATATTATTACAATAGACACTGGAAAAGGTGAGAATTTGTTTCCGTTTATAGATACTGTTGTATTAAAAGTTGATATTGTAAACAAGCAAATTACGGTTAATAAATACCGATTTAAAGAGGTTTGCACTAATGAAAATTGATGTTTTAACTTTATTTCCCGAAATGTTTAGCCCTTTAAATTATAGTATTATAGAAAGGGCTAAAAAAGCAGGGATATTAGACATTAGTATTACTGACATTCGTAACTTTGCAAAAGGTAAGCATCAGCAATGTGATGATTATCCTTATGGTGGTGGCGCTGGAATGGTTATGATTCCAGAACCTATCCATAACTGTTTAAAAAGCGTTAAAACGCCAAATTCACATATAGTTTATATGTCGGCAAAAGGTAGTTTATTAAATCAAACAAAAGTTGAAGAACTTTCTAAGTACGAACATTTAATTATTTTGTGCGGGCATTATGAAGGTGTAGACCAGCGAATACTTGATCAAGAAATTGATGAAGAAATTTGCATAGGTGATTATGTGCTTACAGGTGGCGAATTGCCAGCAATGGTGCTATTAGATGCTGTTGCACGCTATGTACCTAATGTGCTAACTGGTGAAGGCTCTTTAAAAGAAGAAAGTTTTTCTAATGGATTACTTGAATATCCGCAGTATACACGCCCGCAAATATTCAATGGCGAAAGTGTACCTGGTGTATTATTAAGTGGTAATCATCAAGAAATTGACAAGTGGCGAAAAACAAAAATTTTAGAAATTACTAAAAAAAATCGCCCAGATATTTTTAAACAATATTTAAAAAAAGAAAAGATTAAATCAATGAAAGAGCAAGATTTAAAAAGCAAAAAATAAGGATTAGTTATGGATATTCAATGGTTTCCCGGTCATATGACCAAAGCATTACGAATGATGGAAAACGAGTTAAAAGTAATAGATGCCGCTGTGTATGTATTGGATTCTCGTGCGCCTATGTCCTGCATTAATCCTGAGTTTGCAAAACTTATTAAAAACAAACCAATTATTTATGCATTAAACAAGGCTGATTTAGTAGAAACCACAGAAGTTAAAGCATGGGCTAAACATTTTACGACTAGCAATTCTAGTGCTGTAATAATTAACAGTACGATGACAAATTCTAGTGCCGAAATTATAAAAGCCACAAAGTTGCTACTTAAAGAAAAAATTGAGCGCTATGCTAGAAAAAATATTGCGATGCCGATTAGATTGATGATCATTGGCGTACCTAATTCGGGTAAGTCCACATTAATTAACAATTTATGTGGAAAATACAAGGCAATTACTGGTAATCGCCCAGGCGTTACAAAAGGCAAACAGTGGATTACATTACCTAGTGGGATTGAAGTACTTGATACTCCCGGTACACTTTGGCCATCGTTTGAAAATAAAAATGTAGCAAAAAATCTTGCATACATTGGCAGTATTAAAGATGAAGTGCTAGATATTTATGAATTGGCACTTACATTTATTGAAGATTTTAAAAGTAAAAATGTATTTCAAAATAGATATGGTGTTAAAGAACTATTAGAAAAAACTCCACTTGAAATTTTGTGTGAAATTTGCTTTGCTAGGGGATTTATATTAAAGGGCAACGAGCCTGATTTTGTTCGTGGATCAAATGCTATAATTGATGATTTTAGAAAAGGTAGAATGGGCAAAATTATGCTTGAAAAGTTTTCTGATTTTAATTTTTAATTTAGGTGTGTTATGTGGCACTGCAATGCATATTGAATTATTAAAAAAATTTGGTGCTTGTGAAATACATAGAACTATATTTATAAAACATTTTATTAATAATTAAGCATTTAATTTCATATAGATAGGGGAAAGTATTATGAATAATAAAGTGCTGGGGTTTTCCGGCGAGAGCCAAGCAGCGAAACTACTAAAAACCAAAAAATACAAGATAATTGCAACAAACTATGTTTGCCCGATAGGTGAGATTGACATTATTGCCAATGATAAAAATGTAATTGTTTTTGTAGAAGTTAAAACAAGACTAACCGAAAAATATGGTCTTCCACGCGAAGCGGTAACAAGATTTAAACAGCAAAAATTAAAAAATCTTGCAAAATATTATTTAAAAAATCACAATTTATTAGATTGTCCTGCTCGGTTTGATGTTATAGAAGTATTTGATGGCGAAACTAACCACATCATTAATGCATTTTACTAGTAAAAAAAGCCCTGTTAATTATATATTGAACACAAATTATATTTTTTAAAAAATTGTTGAGAATAATAAAATATAAACTTAAAAAAGACTTGAAATTAATATATTAATGTGATATATTAATACGATGACTTCGGATGGTCCGCTGTTTTTTATTGCACTTATAGATTTTGCTTTAAGTCGCCACATGAACATCTGGTTATAAAATTGGAGGTATGAGTCATGAATATTATAGACACTATTGAGCAGGAAGGCTTACGCAAAGATGTTGCTAATTTCAATGTTGGCGACACAGTAAAAGTATTTGTAAAAGTTGTTGAAGGCGACAAAGAAAGGCTTCAAGTTTTTGAAGGCGTTGTTATTGCTCGTAAAAACGGCAGTATTAGAGAAACATTTACTGTTAGAAAAATATCCTATGGTATAGGTGTTGAGCGTATATTTCCAGTTCATTCGCCACGTATTGACCACATAGAAGTGGTAAGAAAAGGCTTAGTTAAGCGTGCCAAACTTTACTATGTTCGCGAATTGACAGGAAAAGCCGCAAAAATCAAAACTGAAATTTAATTTTTAAAAACCGGCTTTTAAGCCGGTTTTTTGATAATTAAATAATTTTTAAAAAATAAATTTGTATAATAAATATAATTTAAGTTGCAATTTTACGTAATTTGGGCTTATACTTAAACTACACATTGTGTTTTACTATCGGACCTTATTAAAACAAGGAAGTACTATAAATGCTATCAAAAATTTCAAGTTTTGGTCTTACAGGCATTAAAGGTTATGCGCTTACAATTGAGGCTGATATTAATAACGGACTTCCATCGTTTGAAATGGTTGGGCTTCCTGATACTTCAATTAAAGAATCACGCGAACGTGTGCATTCTGCAATAAAAAATAGCGGATTTAGTTATCCTATGATTAAAATTATTGTTAATATGGCGCCTGCCGATACAAAAAAGGAAGGTCCTATTTACGATTTACCTATTGCACTTGCACTGCTTAGTGCAACTGGGCAAATTAAAAACCAAAATTTAGAAAAAATTATATTTTTAGGCGAATTGTCGCTTGATGGGGCAATTAAGCATATTAATGGCGTGTTACCGCTTTTAATTGCCGCACGCGAAATGGGCTATAAAAAGGTTATAATACCAAGTGCAAATGCTAATGAGGCGGGCTACATAGAAGGTATGGAAATTTATGCACTAAACAGTTTAATAGAAGTTGTGCATTTTTTAAATAAAAGTATAGAGTGTGTACCTGTAAAAGCATTAAACTTTGAACACGCTAAAAGCAGTCGCTCCAAGTCAAATGATTTTGCTCTCGTTAAAGGGCAATCTAGTGCCAAGCGTGCGTTAGAAATTGCCGCAGCAGGTGGACATAATGTACTTATGATTGGTCCTCCCGGTTCTGGCAAAACTATGCTTGCAAGATGCTTTTCTTCTATTTTACCCGATATGACATTTGAAGAAGCGTTAGAAGTAACCAAAATTCATAGTATTGCTGGTGTGCTAGATAGTAACGATGGTATAATAACCGAAAGACCGTTCCGCTCGCCACATCATACCGCATCTACCGTGGCATTAACAGGGGGTGGTAAAAATAGCAAACCTGGTGAAATCAGTCTTGCTCACAATGGTGTATTATTTTTAGACGAAATGCCAGAATATTCTAGGCATACCATAGAAACTTTACGCCAACCGCTAGAAGATGGTGTAATTACGGTGGCTCGTGCAGCCTTAACAGTAGAATATCCAGCTTGTTTTACTTTAATCGCCAGTATGAATCCTTGTCCGTGCGGACATTTTGGCAGTAAAGATAGAGAATGCAAATGCAGTCCTTCACAAATACATAACTATTTAAACAAACTTTCGGGTCCGCTTATGGATAGAATAGATTTACATGTTGAAGTTGATAATGTATCTTATGATGAATTAACTGATAGCACGCTTGCCGAAAATTCACTTTCTATTAAACAACGAGTTGATAATGCTCGCGATATACAATTATTAAGATACAAAAGTACAAAAATATACAGTAATTCAAAAATGCCCGAAAAGCATATAAAAGAGTATTGTAAGTTAGATGCCCAGTCCGAAGAACTTTTAAAAGGAGCATTTAGTAGGCTGTCGTTAAGTGCCAGAGCACATAACCGAATTTTAAAAGTGGCTCGTACTATTGCTGATCTAGAAAATTCGCAAGATATTAAACTGGAACACATTGCCGAGGCTATACAATATCGTTCGCTAGATAGAAAATATTGGATTTAACGGAGTTAATTATTAAAATATGGTTTATTCAGAGCAAGATAAAGCATTAATATGGCTAAATACATTTGGATTAAGCTTAAAAAAACAGAATAGTTTATTGGCGTTTTTTAGTTCTCCAAAAGATCTAAAAATCAATTTTAATAATTATCGTTCAAAAATAACAGAAATTGTTGGTGCGGAAACTTATGATAAAATTAGTTATGCACTAGAAGATAGTTATTTAAAAGTGCATATTACCGGATTAGAGCGAAACGGAATTATTGCTGTTACTATTTTAAGCAAAGAATACCCAAGTTTATTGAAAAACACAGATTCGCCCCCAAATGTATTATATTGTAAAGGCGACATAAATTTACTTAACAGTGAATGCATTGCCATTGTTGGTACTCGTAAATGTACTCGTTATGGCAGGGAAGCGACTACATTATTCGCAAACGAACTATCGCACGCGGGCTTTACTATTGTAAGCGGTCTTGCATTAGGTATTGATGAGATTGCACACGAAACCACACTTACAGCAAATGGAAAAACCATTGCTGTATTAGGTGGTGGATTAAATGAAATTTATCCTGCTTTAAACACGCAACTTGCAAACCGTATTTTTGAAAAAGGACTAGTAATAAGCGAATATCTTCCTAATGAAAAACCCACAAATTATACCTTTCCACTTCGCAACCGAATTATTGCGGGTCTAAGTAAGGGCGTGCTAATTACAGAGGCGGGCGAAACAAGTGGGGCATTACATACAAAAGAGTATGCAAACGAATATGGACGCGATATTTTTGTTATACCGGGTAACATTTTTAGCAGTGCAAGTAAAGGCACTAATCGTATTATAAAAACTTTGCAAGCCAGCATTGTAACAAGCCCAGATGATATTTTAAACTTATACGGAAAGCAAAAAAAAGAATTAAAACCCGAGCAAATAATGCAGTTAAATTTTATGGAACAAATCGTGCTAAACATAATTGGCGAAGATGAAGTGGCTTACGAAGAACTCTTAAATAAATCGGGGCTTGAAGCGAAAAAACTTAATACTTTGTTGACAACTATGCAAATTCGTGGAATAATTAAAAAGTTGCAAGGAAATATTTTTGCAAAATAATTTGAAAATGGCAAATAAAATTTACGGAGTAGAGAATGAATTTAGTTATTATTGAGGGCGTAGGAAAAGTAGACACAATCAAAAAGTATTTAGGGACGGGCTATGAAGTGTTTGCAACCAAAGGACATGTAAGAGATTTACCCGAAAAAACTTTTGGTGTTGATATAAAAAATAATTTTGAACCCGAATATACTATTATGCTAGATAAAAAAAGCATAATCACAGATTTAAAAGCAAAGGCACAAAAAGCCGAACAAATATATTTAGCAACCGACCCTGATAGAGAAGGTGAGGCAATATCGTGGCATTTAGCACATATACTTAATTTTAAGCCAGAAGACAAATGCCGTATAGAATTTAACGAAATTTCTAAGCAAGCAATACAAAAAGCAATGCTTGAACCTAGAATTATTAATCAAAATTTAGTTAACGCACAGCAAGCCCGCCGCGTGCTTGATAGAATAGTTGGTTACAAACTTTCGCCGGTTATTTCTAAAAAAATTAAACCGCGTTTAAGTGCCGGTAGAGTACAATCCGTTGCACTTAAAATTTTGGTTGAACGAGAACTAGAAATTGCGGGATTTAAACCAGAAGAATATTGGAATATTAATGCACTACTTAGTAAAGAGGGACAAACGGGTACTTTTAAAGCACAACTTGTCACTGGTAAGAATACAAAAATAGAAAATAAAGAGCAAGCCGATAAAATAACAAGTGAAGTTAAAAATGCAACTTTTACTGTAACAAAAGTTAAAAAAAGCGTTACTAAAATGCACGCACCTGCGCCTTATATTACCAGCACATTACAACAAGATGCATTAAACAAAATAGGGCTCTCACTTAAAAAAACTTCTCAGAGCGCACAAAATTTATATGAAGGCGTTGATTTACCCGAAGGTAAAACCGCATTAGTAACATATATAAGAACAGATTCCACTCGTATATCCGAAGATGCTATAAAAATGGCGCGAGAATATATTTCTAATAAATACGGTAACAATTATTTGCCGGAAAAGCCTAATTTTTACGCCTCAAAGCAATCTGCACAAGATGCTCACGAGGCAATTAGACCTATTAGTTTAGCGCATACTCCTGAATCTGTAAAACAATATTTGAGTATAGAAAATTATAAACTTTACAAGTTAATTTATGACCGTTTTATTGCTTGTCAAATGTCAGAAGCAACCTATAACTCAGTGGCAGTAGATATTAATGCTAATAAATATGATTTTAAAGTTACAGGAAGAACACTTGTTTTTACTGGTTTTACAGCGGCTTACAGTTATATTGAAGAAACCAAAGATGGTGAAGAAAAAGATGAAAATAAAAAACTTCCAGTTCTTAACGAAGATGAAATACTTAGATTAAATGAAATTATTTCTGAGCAAAAATTTACAAAAGCCCCGCCAAGATATTCTGAAGCTGGACTGATAAAAGTTATGGAAGAAAAAGGCATAGGACGACCTGCAACATATACGCCTACAATTTTAGTACTTGATTCTCGCGGTTATACCGAAAAACAAGGCAAAATTCTTATTCCTACCGAACTTGGAATGACAGTATCCGATTGGTTGACAAAGCATTTTAATAACATTATTAATGTTACATTTACCGCCAAAATGGAAGATGAACTTGATAAAATAGAAGAAGGTAATATTGAATGGCAAAACCTAATAGGTAGATTTTATAATAATTTCGCCGAAAATTTAAAAAAAGCAGATTTAGACCGCGAAAAAGTAAAAATGGCCGTCGAAGAGTCTGATGTAATTTGTGAAAAATGCGGAGCAAGAATGGTTATTAGAGAAGGGCAGTATGGCAAATTCCTTGCTTGTCCTAATTTTCCTACATGCAAAAATACAAAACCATTTAATAAACCTTGTGCTGTTTGCCCACAATGCGGAAAAGATGTTTATAAACGCACATCAAAAGCGGGTAAAACATTTTATGCTTGTTCGGGTTATCCAGAATGCAAATATATTTCGTGGGATAGACCTATTACAGAAAAATGCCCAGATTGTGGTTCTTATTTAGTAGAAAAGCATAGTAAAGATGGTGCATTATTTGTGGCTTGTTCTAATGGCGATTGTAAATATACAAAGCATATAGAGTATAAAAAGCCCGAGAAGGAAACTGAATAATGGAAGTTAATATAATAGGTGCTGGGCTTGCAGGTTGTGAAGCGGGCTATTATTTAGCAAAACGCAATATAAAAGTAAAATTATATGATATTAAACCGCAAAAGTTTACCGTGGCTCATTCTAATATTAATTTTGCAGAACTTGTTTGTAGTAATTCGCTTAAAAACTTGCAAATTTCTAATGCAGCGGGATTATTAAAACAGGAATTAAGAGAGTTAAATTCGCTTATTATGGAATCAGCAGACTATACAAAAGTACCATCTGGAAACGCACTTTCAGTTAACCGTGATGATTTTGCTGAGTATATTACAAATAAAATTAAGAGTCAGTCAAATATAGAAATAATATGTAAAGAAATAACTGATATTGATACAAGTAAGCCTACTATTATTTGCACAGGTCCTTTAACAACAGAAAAACTTTCAAATAATATTGCAATAAAAATCGGACAAGATTATTTACATTTTTTTGATGCTTCTGCACCTATTGTAAATAGAGCAAGTATAGATATGGATTTTGCATACTTTGCATCTCGCTATGATAAAGGCGAGGCGGATTATTTAAACTGCCCTATGAATAAAGAACAATATGAAGCATTTTATAATGAATTAGTAAATGCTAAGCGTGTTATACTAAAAGAATTTGAAGATGAAAAAGTTTTTGAAGGTTGTATGCCCGTTGAGGTTATGGCAAAACGCGGATTTAAATCATTATTATTTGGACCGTTAAAACCCGTAGGTTTAAAAGACCCTAAAACTGGCAAAGCATCTTATGCGGTACTTCAATTAAGAAGCGAAAATGTAGAAAATACAATGTACAATTTAGTTGGATTTCAAACCAACTTATTATATAGCGAACAATCAAGAGTGTTTTCTATGATACCAGCACTTCATAATGCCGAATTTATTAAGTATGGTGTAATGCACAAAAACATTTTTATAAATGCGCCCATTGTTTTAAACGAACATTACCAAGTTAAAGCATTTCCTAACATTTTTATTACAGGGCAACTTAGTGGTGTAGAAGGCTATATAGAAAGTGTATCTAGCGGATTAGTATCAGCAATAAATATGTTAAAATATTTGAATAATGAAAATCTTATTGCTTTTCCTAGTACGACTTGCATTGGGGCATTAAGTAATTATTTAACTCACGCTGACTATAAATACTTTCAACCTATGAATGCTAACTGGGGCATAATTAAAGAAATAGAATTAATAGGAAAAGATAAAATAAAAAATAAAGAATTGCAGGCAAATTATGCTTTAAATCAAATTAAGGAATATAAAAACAATCATAATATATAAAAATTTACGCTAACAACAGTTTTTTATTTGTTAGTAAAAAATATTATAAAAATTGTGGCATAAATAGTTGACAATTAGGATATAAATAAATAGAATTGTGTTAGCACTCTAATTAACTGACTGCTAACACTTGAATATTTTGACTGCTAAAAAGGAGGCACGAATTGATAGAAGAACTTAGTAAACGCAAACAAGAAATTCTTTGCGGTGCAATAGAAGATTATATTAAATGTGCCGTACCAATTACAAGCGGTGGTATACAAAAAAAGTTTTTACAGTCAATCAGCACTGCGACTTTGCGAAACGAACTTTCTACGCTAGAAAGTATGGGCTATTTAAAACAAGTGCATACTTCGGGCGGACGCATTCCCACTGAAAAGGCATATCGATATTTTGTAAATTCGATTATGCCAAAAAGTTCTTTTAATAAAGAAACGCTTGCCGATATAAAAAGTGTGTTTAACAACCGCACCGCATATTTATCGGAAATCATACGCGATATTGCAAAAGTAGTAAGTCGTGCTACAAATTATCCAACGGTTGTTATGGTAAGCGGATTTGATAAACTTTTAATTAATAGTATTAAAATTATACCCTTAATAAACGGTTCGGCGCTTGTGCTTATAGAAACAAATACAGGAATAATAAATAATACAATCGAGTTAAAAAGTCCAGTAACCGAACAAAACTGCATTGATGCTTCATATTATTTAACTCGGAAGTTTATTAGTAAAACTATACTGGATTTAATTAACAATATTAATAATTATGAAGATGCAATGGAACGCGAAATTAAGCATTATCAAATTATTTTCAACAACCTTTTAAATTCACTACTTAAATATGCCGACTCGGTAGATAGTAGAGCAATATTTTCTGAGGGCGGAGCGAGTAAGTTATTAAGTAATCCCGAATATAACGACATAGATAAGGCAAAACACTTATTAGAATTTTTGGAAGATAAAACCGCAATAGAAAATATGCTAAATACCGAAAGTGATCAAGAAATTAGTTATGTTATTGGCTCAGAAATTGATAATCAAGAGTTTGCAGGCTGTTCACTAGTAAAGGCTAATTATCTTATGGGAAATGAGCAAATTGCCTCAATTGGTGTTATAGGACCACAAAGAATGGATTATGGTTTGGCGGCCGCAGCATTAAAATTTGTGGTAGACGAACTTAAAAAAATGGATAAAAAAACAACAGGTAAATAGTAATTTAATAATTAAATTATGTTTATAAAAAATAAATGCGGAGGAATTATGACAAATAAGAAAAAAGAAAAAGATACTATGCAAAAAAATGAAAATGATTGCACTTGCGGTGAAAATTGTTCTTGTGAACAAGAAAATTGCACTTGCGATGACACTTGTGAATGTGATGAAAACTGCACTTGCGAAGATAACAAAAATTACAAAATTTTATATTTAAACGAAAAGCAGAAGAGTGATGAATATTTAAACTTGGCAAAGCGTTATGGTGCAGATTTAGAAAATTATAAAAAACGAAATGTAGAAATAGCAATTAAAGAGCGCGAAGAAGGGATTATTTTAGCAGTAGAAAAATTTTTACCTGCAATAGATGCTCTTGATAGAGCCAATACACTAGTTGATGATGAGTCAAGTTTAAAGGGATTAGATCTTATTAAAAAACAAATGTTGTCAAACTTAGAAAATTTGGGAGTTAAAGTTATTGATTCTTCAACTGGACTTGCATTTGACCCGAAATTTCATAATGCAATTGCTAACACCGAAGATGACAAACAAAAAAGCGGAACAATTGTTGAAGAATATCAAAAAGGTTATATCTTTAATGGCCGCATAATTCGATTTAGTATGGTCAAAGTGGTAAAATAATTAACTAATAATTTTCATACAAAAATGAAATTATTTATATAAAAATAAAACTCAGAAAAAAGGAGATTAAAAAATGAGTAAAGTAATAGGAATTGATTTAGGCACTACAAATTCATGTGTTGCCATTATGGAAGGAGGAAATCCAACAGTTATACCAAATTCAGATGGGGCAAGAACTACACCTTCGGTAGTTGGTTTTAGTAAAGATGGCGAAAGATTGGTGGGACAGGTCGCAAAAAGACAGGCTGTCGCTAACCCCGAAAACACTGTCACTTCAATTAAAAGAATAATGGGTTCAGATAAAAAGGTTACTGCACAAGGTAAATCTTATACTCCGCCCGAAATTTCTGCAATGATACTTAATAAATTAAAATTAGATGCAGAAAGTTATTTAGGTGAAAAAGTAACGCAAGCAGTTATTACTGTTCCCGCATATTTTTCGGACTCACAAAGACAGGCTACCAAAGATGCCGGCAAAATTGCAGGACTTGAAGTGTTAAGAATTATAAATGAACCAACAGCGGCAGCACTTGCTTATGGTCTTGATAAAGCCGAAAATAAAAACCAAAAAATATTAGTATACGATTTAGGTGGCGGTACATTTGATGTGTCTGTGCTTGAAATTGGTGATGGAGTATTTGAAGTATTGGCTACAAATGGCGATACATTACTTGGTGGTGATGATTTTGACTTACGCATTATGAACCTTTTGGCTGATGATTTTAAAGCAAAATACGGAATTTCACTTAGAGAAGATAAAAGTGCAATGCAAAGACTAAAAGAAGCATCTGAGAAAGCCAAAATTGAACTATCAAGTGTTGTAAAAACTACAATTAGTTTACCTTTTATTACAGCAAATGCAAGTGGTGCAAAACACCTTGAATATGACTTAACAAGAGCAAAATTTGAAAATTTAATTTCAGATTTTATTGACAAAAGTTTAAAATATTTAACTAATGCACTTAAAGATGCAGGATTATCAACAAGTCAAATTGATAAAGTTGTACTTGTTGGCGGTTCTACTCGTATTCCGGCAGTTTATGAAGCAGTTAAAAAATATATGGGCAAAGATCCATTTAAAGGAATTAACCCAGATGAATGTGTTGCAATTGGTGCCGCAATTCAAGCCGGTGTCCTTGTTGGCGAAGTTAAAGATGTTCTTTTACTAGATGTAACTCCGCTATCGTTAGGTATTGAAACAATGGGCGGAGTATTTACAAAATTAATTAATCGCAATACCACAATACCAGCAAAAAAATCACAAATATTCTCCACTGCAAGTGATAACCAATCTGGGGTTGATATTCATGTATTACAAGGCGAACGCGAATTTGCTTCATACAATAAAACCCTTGGCAGATTTAGTTTAGTTGGTATTCCACCTGCACCACGTGGTATTCCACAAATTGAAGTTACATTTGATATTGATGCTAATGGCATTGTTCATGTATCAGCAAAGGACCTTGGAACAAATAAATCTCAAAGTATTACCATAACATCTTCTTCAAATTTAGATGATAAAGAAATTGATAAAGCAATTAAAGAGGCAGAGGCAAATGCCGAAGAAGATAAAAAACGCCGTGAATTTGTAGATACAAAAAATAGTGCTGATCAAATGGTTTACACGCTAGAAAAAATGCTTAAAGAAAATGGCGATAAATTATCCGCGGAAGACAAAAATAAACTTACCGAACAAATTGAAAAATCTAAAAAGGATTTTGAATCCGATGACATTAATGTAATTAAATCTTCACTTGATGAACTTCAAAAAGTGTCTAATGATGTATTTACAAAAATGTATCAAACTGCTGGTGCTGAATATCAAAAAGAGCACCCGGAACAAAACGCCAGTGATAACAGTCAGCAAACCAATGGAGAAGATGTTAACTTAGGAAAAGATGATTACAAAACTGATGGTGGGGATAGTGATAGTAACAAATAAATCTGTTGCTAGCAACTTTGCTTTTTAGGAGAATTAAATGGCACAAAATAAAAACTATTATGACATACTGGGCGTGTCAAAAACTGCGAGTGCCGATGAAATTAAATCGGCATATCGCAAACTTGCAAAACAATATCACCCCGACTTAAATAAAGCCTCCGATGCCACAGCAAAATTTAAAGATATTAATGAAGCGTATGAAATATTAGGCGATGAACAAAAACGCTCTAATTATGACAATTTCGGTTCTGCCGAAGGTAACCCATTTAATAACTTTGGTGGGTCAGCCAGTAACGGTGGCGGGTTTAGCAGTTTCTTTGGTGGTGGAGGAGGAACTAATTTTGGCGGTTTTGAAGATATTTTTAGCAATATATTTGGCGGTGGCTTTTCAAGCGGATCGGCGCATCGTGTTTCAAAGGGTGCCGATATTTCGGCAAGTTTGGATTTAACATTTGAAGAAGCGGCTTTTGGTGTTGAAAAAACTGTACTAGTGTCTCGTATGGAAAATTGTACAAAGTGTAATGGTACTGGTGCAAAAGATGGAAAAGAGTTTGCAACTTGTTCAGACTGTGGCGGTAGCGGGCAAAAACGCTATCAACAAGATACTGTATTTGGTAGGGTTGTAAATGTAGGCACTTGTCGCACTTGTGGTGGCACAGGCAAAATTATAAAGCAAAAATGCACTGAGTGTTTAGGCAAAGGAATAGTTCGCGTTAATAGAAATGTTACAATAAAAGTACCAGCGGGAATTGATAACGGTCAAGCAATTACATTGCGAGGTGAAGGCGACAATGGTAAAGATGGCGCAATAAATGGCGACCTAATTATAGAAGTAAAAGTAAGGCCTCATGCACTGCTTGTACGCAAAGAATATGATTTATATTTAAATGTGTATATTCCTTATACACTTAGTATTTTGGGCGGAACTATACAAATACCCACATTAAATGGTAAAATTAGTTTTACAGTACCTGAATTAACACAATCTGGTACTGTATTTAAGCGCCATGGTGAAGGAATAAAAAATCTAAGACGCAACGCCAAGGGCGATATGTACATTACAATAAATGTAGAATTCCCAAAATCATTAGATAGATTAACAAAATCTGAACTTGAAAAACTTGCAAGGTCAAGTGATGTAAGTTATACTAAATATAAACAGTATCTAGATAAACTAAATAGTATTAAATAAGTATTTTAATTGGAGCAGTATGAGTGAAAGAAGATTTTTTACCGAAAAGAGTAACATCATAGGCGGACATGTTTTTTTGATGGGTGATGAACATCGACATTTATCTATTGTGCTCAGATTAAGACAAGGTGACAATGTAGTAGTCTGCGATGGTACGGGAAAAGAATATAATGCTGTTGTTAGCAAGATTGAAAAGTCTAGAACTTTGTTAGACATTGTTAGTGAAGAATATACAAATTCTGAACCAAGATTAAATGTTACCTTGTATCAAGGGCTTGTAAAAGGCGAAAAAATGGACTTTATAATTCAAAAGGCTACTGAACTTGGCGTTACTAAAATTGTACCATTTACAAGCAAATATACGGTTGCGGAAAATAGTTTAAGTAAAAATGACCGATTTTACAAAATTGCATTATCGGCGGCTAAGCAAAGCAGGCGGGCAATTATACCAGAAATTAGTGAAGTGCAAAATTTTGATGATTTATTAAAATTTGTCAAAAATAATAAAAATGTTATACTAGCGTATGAAAATGAAAATGCAAATACTTTAAAACAAGCATTAACTAATATAAAATCCAAAGTTGTTACTTTAATTGTAGGCTCTGAGGGTGGTTTTTCAACAGAAGAAGTAGAAGAATTAATGAGCGTTGGTGCAGTGTCGGTTAAACTGGGTAAACGCATTTTGCGAGCAGAAACCGCAGCCATTAGCATACTTGCGTGTACTATGTTTGACCTAAATGAATGGGAGTAATTATGAACATATCAATATATACATTAGGCTGTAAAGTCAATCAATATGAAAGCGATTCGCTTGCCACAGTGTTAAAAAAAAGAGGACATAAAATTGTAGCCGATTATTCATTGGCTGATGCTTTTATTATTAACACTTGTGCGGTTACAAGTGAGGCGGAAAAAAAATCAAGACAAACTATTACTAAACTAAGTAAATACTCGCCGAATGCTAAAATTATTGTTTGTGGTTGTGCTTCACAAAATAATCCTAACCAATTTATTGAGCGAGATAATGTTACGGTTGTAATGGGAACAGCAAATAGAAATAATATTGCAAACCTTATAGATAGTGTATCATATAAATTAAATACACTACCTATTGATTATGAGAATATATCAAACCCAATGCCGACACGCACACGAACATATATAAAAATACAAGACGGTTGTAATAGTTATTGTACTTATTGTATTATTCCACATTTAAGAGGGTGTAGTCGATCGCGTGATATTAAGTCTATTTTTGATGAATGTAGTAATCTTCCGAAAAATGTGAAAGAGATTGTGTTAACTGGTATAAATATTTCGGATTATGGTTCAAACATTAACACTAACCTTATTGAGTTAGTTAAAGCATTAAGTAATTTAAAAATTAGAATTAGATTAGGTTCACTTGAACAAAATATAATTACCGAAGAATTTTTAGACGCGCTTAAAACTTTGCCATATTTTTGTGAACATTTTCATTTATCAATGCAAAGCGGAAGTGATACAATATTAAAAAAGATGAATCGTAAATATACTTCTATTACATACTTAGAAAAAGTGGAACTAATTAGAAAGCATTTTCCTAACGCTACAATCGCTACTGATGTTATAGTTGGTTTTCCGACCGAAACAGACCAAGAATTTGAAGAAACCTTGGAAGTGGTAAGCAAAGCAAAGTTTACAACTATTCATATTTTCCCGTATTCTTTGAGAACTGGTACTCCGGCGGAAAAATTTAAACAAGTAAGTTTTGCGATTAAAAGTCAGCGTGAAGCACGACTTAAAGTAATTGCAAAAGATTTAGAACGAGAGTTTTTACAACAAAATATCGGAAAAACAGAAAGCGTTTTGATTGAAACTGTGGAAAATGGCGAAGCAAAAGGCTATACAAAAAACTACATTATGACTTATATTTTAGGTAATAATTTAAAAGAAGATACAGTAGTTAATGTAAGGCTAAACGATTTTTATAAAAATGGTTTAAAAGCCGAATTAATTTAAACCAAAAAGATGATTAGGAGGTTATTAAAAAAAATGAAAAATGATTGTATTTTTTGTGCAATAGGTGAAAATAAAATTAAATCTGAAAAACTGTATGAAGACGAGAATTGCTTTATTATTAAAGATATAAATCCAATTTGCAAATACCATTATTTAATGATACCAAAAATGCATTACGCTACTATAAAGGATATGCCAAAAGGGCAAGCCGAAGTAGTTGGCAAATGCATTGCATTAATACCCACACTTTCAAAGAAGTTGCATTTAGAAAATGGGTATCGCTTAATTGTTAATCAAGGTGAAGATGCCGGACAAGGAGTTATGCACTTGCATATTCATATTTTATCCGGACAAAAAATGAATTTTATTGTTTAACATTTTTTCCGCCTGCTTTAATCATTTTTACCTGAAATAAATATTTAAAAAAAGGCTTGACATATTGCCTTTTAACTATTAAACTATACAAGTAAATTAAGGTCGCTATGGGCGACTTCCCAAGGAAGGTGAGTAAGGGTGTCAACTGTTAAAGTAGGAGAAAATGAATCTCTTGACAGTGCGTTAAAACGATTTAAGCGTAAATGCCAAAAAGATGGTATTATCGGCGAACTCCGTAAACGCCAAGAATATGAAAAGCCTAGTGTTAAGCGTAAGCATAAAGCCGAAGCGGCAAGAAAAAGAAATTTAAAAAAATAATTAATTTAAAAAACTGTCCATCGGACAGTTTTTTTGTACTTTTATTTAAAAATAAGAGTGAGTAAGTAAACAATGATTTTACTTTTTATATATGTCAACAAACTTATTTGAATAATCAATTAAAATTTTTGAGTTATCAAGATCTTGTTCGGAAAATCTATTTCTTTTAGGATTGCGACCACTTAATTTAACCGCACCTGTATTTACAGAAATTTTAACTGCTTCGGAAATATCCATAGCACATCGTGAGGGTAACACAAACATTTCTTTGATTTTTTCAAAAAAATATTTTGAAAAACCAAAATTGTTTTTTATAAAAAAGTTACTGTTTGTGATTTTTGGTGTAATAACTATTGCACGTATATTTTCGGGATTATTTTGGTTTAAATATAAAGCATATAAAGTTGCACAATTTTTGCTAAACGCATAGGCATTTATTGATTTATAATTTTGCAACTCAAAATATTTTTCGCTAAATTGTGCAGACATAAACTTTGTTCTTAAAAATACTATTCGTGAATATTCAGATTTTAGTAGATTTTTTTTTAATAGTTCAGTTAGCATATATGGTGCAAGATAATTAATTTGAAATTGCATTTCTAAGCCCTGGTCGCTTAATTTTTGCCATTTATTAAATACACCAGCACAATGAAATATAAAATCTAATGGGGTTTCGCCTAAATACTGTTTTACATTTTGTGCAAGTTCTTTAACACCATTAATATTTGTATAATCGCATACAAAAGTTTCTATTTGTGCAAAATCAAATTCTTTTAATAGTCTATTTTTTGCCCTTTCTACTAATTCTATACTTTTATCGGTGGCAATCAGTTTTGCGCCACTACGACAAATTTCAAGTGCAAGATTATAGCCTATTGAACCAGAAAAGCCAGTAAGTAATACCATTTTGTTTTTATAATTATCCATAAAACAACCGCCTTACAAACTTTATTATATACCTACTTTATTGTAATAGTCAAATTTTAAATTATGTTTGACTTAAACTAATAAAAATGGTATTAATTATATATAAATATTTTTTGGAGGCTTTTATGCCATATACATTTATAAGTGGAGCAACTGGCGGACTAGGCAAAGCGTTTGCCGTGGCTTGTGCAATGCGAGGCGAAAACTTATTTCTAACAAGCACAAAACAAGATAAACTTGCACTACTCGCTGAGAGTTTAACGCATGCTTATAAAATTGATGTAAAATATGCCGTATGTGATATGGCAATAGATACTGAAAGAAATGATTTGATTATATATTTAAAGCAAGATGGATTTACTTTTAATAAACTAATAAATACTGTTGGATTTGACCATGAAGGCGAATTTTTAACACTAAACAATGATATTATAAGAAATTTAATTCGTGTTAATGTAGAATCCGTGATTGATATTACTTACAGTATTTTAAATTTACGCACAAGTCAGAAATTTACAATAATTACAGTATCTAGTTTGGCGGGTGAATTTCCTATGCCATATAAAGCACTTTATTCATCTAGTAAGCGAATGCTAACAAATTTTTTTAGGGCATTTGCTTATGAAGTTAAAGATCAAAATATTAGTATAACACTACTTACTCCGGCAACAATTCCTACAAATCCGCAATGGACTAAGAACATTGAAGCGGTCGGATTTAGTAGTCTGCTTTCAGTTAAAAATGTAGGCATTATTGCATACAAAACGCTTTTAAAAGCAGATAAGGGGCAAGCAGTTTATATTCCTGGTTTTATAAATAAGTTAGCCGATTTTTTTGGTAAACTAATTCCAGTTCGATTTATGAATAAAATTATTTATAATCGGTGCAAAAACATAAGTGAAAAATCCAAATAAATGCCAAGTAAATAATTTTTAAATATAACAGTCCTTTAAAAAGATAAGAAAAAGTATTTATGCAATAACTATCGCTAACAGTAGATTGAATGCATAAATATACTATACATTTTTTTAAATTTGTCTAATTTGTTTGTGGAAAAATGCCAATTTATTTAACTATAATGCTATTTACAATATTATATGTCTATTTTTGTAAACACTAAGACTTATTACTATGAATTGTTATACAATATATGCACCTGGGTAATACAGGAAAAATAACATTTAGGGGATTAATGTTTATGAAGGAAAACCAGAAAAGCGAATTAAGGCTTCTTGCTCTTAATGCAAAACGAAGGATGAAAGATGGATATTGGCAAAAGACAAATGTTCAGCGAATCAATGCAATGGAAAATATGCGTGCAATGGGAAAAAGTGTAACAGTTGCTCAAAACTATTACATAAACAAACTTAACGCAGAACTTTATGGCAAAAGTAAAATTCAATGTGAAGATGATATGCTTTATAAAAAAGTATGCAAAATACTTGATGATTGTGTTGACATTACAAATCCAATAGGACAACTTGTTGATCGAGAAATTTATGATAAATTAGATAGTAATGCAAAACAACGTTATGTATTCAAATTAGCAGATAAATATAGAACACTTAAAGAAAGATATTATATAGAAAAGCAAATGTGTAGTAAATAATTTGTAATTATTAATAAATTAATTTCATAAAATTTTATTAATTTAACAAAAATAGGGCAGTAACATTTTGTTCTGTCCTTTTTGTTGCGAAAAGTCTTTAAAAATGTTAAACTGTTATAGACTTAAATTAAAAGGTGTTATTGTGGAAAATTTTGACTTAAACGCATTAAATCAAGAACAGAAAAAAGCCGTAGAATGTATTTACGGTGCTGTTTTAGTTGTTGCGGGTGCTGGTAGCGGAAAAACTCGCGTGTTAACATATCGTGTGGCATATTTAATAAGTAAAGGTGTAAACCCGCATAAAATTTTAGCGATTACTTTTACAAATAAAGCGGCAAAAGAAATGAAAGACCGCATTGCTAAAATGGTTGAAAATTCACAGGATATTTGGATTTCTACATTTCACGCTATGTGCGCTAAAATTTTAAGGCAACATATTAGCAGGATTGATGGATATGATAGCAAATTTACTATTTATGCTGATGATGATAAAGAAAAAGTTGTTAAGAAATTGCTGGAAAATTTAACGCTTGAAGATAAAGAAAAAGATGAATTTAAAAAACATGTATTATTTCATATTTCAAATTTTAAAAATTCATATCTGAGTGTAGAAGAATATCTTATGAATTTTGCTTTTCAAAAAGGCATTGATGAAATAGTAAAGTTAGTAGTCAAATATAACGAAGAATTGAAAAAATCTAACGCACTGGATTTTGATGATTTACTGTATAAAACGCTTGATTTATTTAAGGCCTGCCCAGATGTACTATCGTATTACGCAAATAGATTTGAATATATTCATATTGATGAGTTTCAAGATACTAATAAAGTGCAATATGAACTAGCAAAAATGTTAGCAAGTGTACACCATAATATATTTATAGTTGGCGATGAGGACCAGTGTATATATACTTGGCGCGGTGCAGACCCCACAAATATATCAGCCTTTCAGCAAGATTTTATAATAAATTTTAAACCAGTAGAAGTATTTAAATTAGAACAAAACTATCGTTCTACAACTCAAATTTTAGAAGCCGCAAATAAATTAATAAGCAAGAATCATATTCGTATTCCTAAGGAACTTTGGACTAATAAAACCGGCGGAGTTAAAATTACTAAGTATTCCGCTTATGATCAAAAAGAAGAAGCAAGTTTTGTTGCAAATTCTATTGGCGGGCTTATAGAGTCGGGATATAAATACTCTGATATAGCGGTACTTATGCGATTAAATGCACTTACTTTTCCATTTGAAGAATTGTTTTTGTCCTATAATATGCCTTATGCAATATTTGGCGGTTTTAAATTTTTTGACCGAATTGAAATTAAAAATATTATTGCATATTTAAGGTTGCTTGTTAATAACAAAGATAATGAAGCATTTTTACGAATTATTAACTTTCCTAAACGCGGGCTTGGCAATAGTGCGATTAGTGAAATTAATGGACTTGCATCAAAGTTTGGTTTTTCGCCCTATGAAGCGGTTTTAAACGCCCAAAGTCTTGGCGGTATGAGTAAATCATTATCAAATAAAATTATGTCTGTTAGTCAAATTTTTGCGGATTTAAATAATGCATTAAACGGTATGCCACTAAATAAGTTTGTGTCGTATCTATTAACCCGAACTGGTATAGAAAACGAATATGTAGAAAATACCGAAGAAAATATTAATCGTAAGATGAATATAAATTCGTTTGTGCAACACATTAGTGATTATATAAAAAACAATCCAGAAGCCACTCTTTCGGACTATTTACAATCAGTTATGCTAATAAGCGACATAGATTCTATGGGAGAAGGTGAAAAATCTAATTCAATTACAGTTGCAACCGTACATTCAGTTAAAGGGCTAGAATTTAAGGTAGTATTTGTAATTGGACTTGAAGAAAAGATTTTTCCTATTAAACGTGTTGATAGTTCAGATGATGATATGGAAGAAGAGCGCAGACTTATGTATGTGGCAATTACACGCACAAAGGAGAGGCTTTATTTGACTTATGCAAAAAGCAGATTTCTTTACGGTAAAAGGGATTTTACAATTCCATCAAGATTTTTAAGTGAAGCGGGCTTAGAAAACAAGCCCGACAGCGCACCGCAAGAAGTATATAGCGAGCATTCCTATAATTCGGATTGGAACCGAAACCCTTCTTCACAAAATAGTTACTATAAAAATAACAATTATGGCTATTCAAGTTCTAAAAAATATAAAGAAAGCAGTAATTCTAATATGCAAAAAATGTTTGAAGCAAAAAGCAGTGCCGAACACGATTATTTGGGCTTTGTAGTTGGAGTAAAAGTGTTGCACCCTAAGTTTGGTGTAGGTGAAATTATTGATATTTCCGCAATAAATACCACAAAAGATATAAGCATTAAGTTTAATTTAATTGGAGTTAAGAAGTTATCAATTGATGCACCTATTCAACTTATAAAAAGTAAAAATGGAGATTAAAATGGAAAGTAAAGATGTAATTAAACAAATGCAAGAACTAATAAGAGAATTAAACATTCACAATCATAATTATTATGTACTTGATAATCCAACAATTTCCGATCTTGAATACGATAGAATATATGATAAATTGCTTTTGTTAGAAAAGCAAAGCGGAATAGTTCTAGAAAATTCGCCAAGTCAAAGAGTAGGTGGCGCTATTTTAGAAGGCTTTGAAAAGCATGAGCATATGCATAAACTTTATAGCCTTGATAAATGCCAAACATTAGCCGAACTTAAACAGTGGTTAGAAAATACCCAAAATAAATTAGATAAGAATGCAGATTTTACAATGGAATATAAATTTGATGGTCTTACAATTTGCTTAACATACGATAAAGGTAAATTGTTAACTGCTGCCACACGCGGAAACGGAGTAGTGGGTGAAGATGTTACCGCACAAGTTAAAACCATTAAAAGCGTACCACTTAGTATAGAATTTAAAGGATTACTTGAAGTGCATGGCGAGGGTATGATGGCACTGTCAACGCTTAAAAAGTATAATGAAACCGCCGAAGATGTGCTTAAAAATGCCCGAAACGCTGTGGCTGGTGCAATACGCAACCTTGATCCAAAAGTTACCGCAAGTAGAAATTTGGTAATATATTTTTATGATGTGAATCATGCCGAAGATAAAACATTTGAATCGCAGGAAGATATGCGAGAATTTTTGCGTGGACAAGGCTTTAAAGTGCATAACTATTTTAAAGTTTTTTCTGATTTTACCGATATTGAAAAAGAAATTAGCAACATAGATGATATAAAAAGCACGCTTGATATACTTATTGATGGTACAGTTCTGAAATTAAACAAAGTTCCACTAAGAAAAAAAGTAGGATACACAAATAAATTTCCACGCTGGGCAATGGCATACAAATTTGAAGCACAAGAAGTAACCACAAAATTATTAAATGTGCTTTGGTCGGTAGGAAGAACAGGTAAAATAACTCCTCTTGCAATAATAGAACCGGTTGAGTTAGCCGGTGCAACAATAAGTAGAGCAACATTAAATAACTGCGATGATATTTTACGCAAGCAGGTTAAAATTAACAGTTATGTGTTTATTAGGCGTAGTAACGAAGTTATACCCGAAATACTAGGTCTAGCACGTGATACAGAAGATTCAAAAATAATTATACCGCCTGATTATTGTCCTTCTTGTAATTCGCATCTTGTTAATGATGGCGTAAACTTATATTGCAAAAATATTAATAATTGTCCGGAACAAATTATGGGAAGACTTGTGCATTATTCTTCTAAAAACGCAATGAATTTAGAGGGTATAAGCAATAAAACCGTAGATCAATTATATAAAAAATTAAATGTTTGCACTCCTGCCGACTTATATAAAATTTCTAAGGAAGATTTTTTAAATTTAGAAGGTTTTAAAGATAAAAAAACCGAAAATTTATATTCGACAATTCAAAATAGTAAAATCTGTAAATTAGAAAATTTTATATATTCACTATCAATAGATAATGTAGGCGAGAAAACTGCAAAAGATTTAGCAAAAAAATTTGAAACTTTGGAACATTTTCAACACGCTACATTTGATGAATTAAATAATATAGAAAACATTGGTGAAATTACTGCATATGGTGTATTAGATTTTTTAAATACACAATATAGTGTAATTGATAATTTATTAAATGTAGGAGTAAAACCACAAGAATATATTAAAAAAAACACAGGCGAAAATTACTTTAATAATAAAACGATTGTGCTTACGGGTGGGTTAGAAAATTACACACGAGATGAAGCGACAAAACTTTTAGAAGATCTTGGGGCGAAAGTTTCGAGTTCGGTTTCTAAAAATACCGATTTGGTTGTTGCTGGCGAAGGTGCAAAAAGCAAATTAACCAGAGCCAAAGAATTAGGCATTAGAGTTATTGATGAGCCAGAACTAATTAAACTAATTAAATTACAAACAAAATAATAGTATTATTATATTTTTTGTATGTAAAAAATTTATTGATTATAAAAATTAGTTGTGATAAACTTAAAGCACTTAAAGGAGTTTTTATGAGCGTTAGTAAACTTGAACTAGAAAAAATTGCAAAACTATCGGCATTAAAATTTAGTGATGCTGAAATGCAAAAATTGCAAAAAGATTTTGATAATATATTATCGTGCGTAAATGCGGTTAAAAATTTTAAAGAAGAAAGTACTTGTACAAGCGGGCGTAGTTTAAATGCAAGTTTAGATTTACGAGCCGATGAGCCTAAAAAAAGTATTTCTGTACAGGATATAGAACTTAATGCACCCGAATTTTTTGCCGGTGCCATAGTCGTTCCTGCCGTGGTAGAATAAGGGGGCATACAGTGGATTATACTTTATTAACGCTTTTAGAAGCGTCAAAACTTTTAAAAGACCGAAAGGTTACAAGCGTAGAATTAACAAAATCATTTTTACAAAAAATTGAGCAGACTAAAAAATTAAACACCCTTATTACAATCTGTAAAGCCGATGCTTTGGCGACAGCCGAAAAAGCCGACAAAATTATTCAAAGTGGTGTCGCTTATCCTGCTCTTACTGGACTTCCAATCATAATTAAAGATAATATTTCAACAAAAGGTGTTCGCACAACATGCGGAAGCAAATTTTTAAAAAATTATATTCCGCCCTATAACGCAACAGTTGTAGAAAAACTTAATGCGCAAAATGCTGTTTTACTTGGTAAAGCAAATATGGACGAGTTTGCAATGGGTGGTTCAAATGAACATTCGGCATACGGCAATGTTTTAAATCCACTTAATAACGAGTATGTACCCGGTGGTAGCAGTGGCGGTAGTGCTTCTGCTGTTGGCGCTAATTTATGTTTAGCGTCCCTAGGCTCTGATACGGGTGGCTCTATAAGACAGCCTGCCGCATATTGTGGATTAATAGGACTTAAACCTACTTATGGCTTAGTATCAAGGTTTGGACTTGTTGCATTTGCATCTTCGCTTGACCAAATAGGACCGCTTACAAAAACAGTTAAAGATTCCGCATTATTACTAAGCGTTATTGCAGGTAGTGATGAAAAAGATTCTACCTCTGAAAAATTTAAATTACCTGATTATAACAAGTGTTTTACAGATTCCATTAGAGGCTTAAAAGTTGGTATTTCAAAAGAATATCTTAATTTATTTATGAGTGATGAAACAAAAGTAAGTGTAAATAGTGTTATAGAGTTTTTAAAACAACATGGTGCCACACTTGTAGATATAAATTTAAAAAACATAGATTTATCACTTTCTGTTTATTATGTTGTAGCGTGTGCCGAAGCGGCATCAAATTTATCAAGATTTGATGGCGTTAAATACGGCGTGCGTGCAAAAGATTATAAAAATCTAAGTGAACTTTACTTTAAATCTCGTACACAAGGCTTTGGTGAAGAAGTAAAACGCAGGATTATGCTTGGCAATTTTGTTTTAAGCAGTGGATACTTTGATGCGTATTATAAGCGAGCAAAAAAAGCACAGCAGGCTATTAAATGCGAATTTGAAAAAGCATTTAACATTTGTGATGTCATTATTTCGCCGACAACACCATCTACCGCTTTCAAATTTGGCGAAAAAACTGATAATCCAGTAGAAATGTATGCGGCCGATGTTTATACCGTACCAGTTAATATTGCAGAATTGCCTGCGATATCTATTCCTTGTGGAAAAGGACAAAACAATATGCCAATAGGTATACAGTTAATAGGTAAAAAATTCTCTGAATGCACATTACTTAATACCGCTGATTATATTGAAAAGCATTATTCTTGGGAGGGCAAATAATATGAAATACCAAACCGTTATAGGACTAGAAATACACGCTGAATTATGTACAGAATCAAAAGTGTTTTGTTCGTGCAAAAATGGTTTTGGCTTTTCACCTAATACAAATTGCTGTCCAGTATGCACTGGACTTCCAGGTGCTTTACCAGTTCTTAACAGTAAAGTTTATGAATATGCAATCAAAGCAGGGCTTTCTATGGGCTCAAAAATTTCAAAATATTCGGTTTTTGAGCGCAAAAATTATTTTTATCCTGATTTACCTAAGGCTTATCAGATTTCACAATTAGAGTATCCACTTTGCATAGGCGGACATATTGAATTAGAATTAAATGGTGTTACAAAAATTATTCGTCTTAATAGAATTCATGTTGAGGAAGATGCCGGTAAACTTATACACAGCGAAAACAAAGGAAGTTTAATTGATTTTAACCGTTGCAGTGTTCCACTTATAGAAATGGTTACCGAGCCGGATTTGCGTTCGGCGCAAGAAGCAGTTGCACTGTTAGAAAAAATTAGACAAATACTAGTTTATTTAGGCATATCTACTGGCAAAATGGAACAAGGGGCAATGCGTTGCGATGTTAATGTATCGTTAATGCCCGAAGGTTCTAGCGTTTATGGTACTCGTACAGAACTAAAAAATATAAGTTCGTTTAGATCAGTGTTTGCCGGAATAGAATATGAAGTTAAAAGACAAACTGATATACTTGAAAAAGGCGGAAAAGTTATTCAAGAAACGCGTCGTTGGAGTGATGAAAAAATGCAAAGTTTTGCTATGCGTAACAAAGAGGAATCACAAAGTTACCGGTATTTTCCGGACCCTGATTTGTTGCCAATTACCGTCACGCCAGAATATGTGCAAAGCATTATGGCCAAATTGCCAAGATTACCCGAACAGCGTATTAAGCAATATGTAACAGAATACAATTTGCCGATTTATGATGCAACACTAATTGCTTCCGAACGTGAAACTGCCGAATATTTTGAAGATTGTTTGGCATTATATAACAAGCCAAAAGAAATAAGCAATTTTATTATGAGCGACATTTTAAGACTTATAAAAGGTCAAAATCAATCGCTTAAAAACATTCCCGTTAATCCAAAGAAACTCACCGACCTATTAAAAATGGTTTCTGATGGAAAAGTTAATGTTACAGTCGCTAAAACTGTACTTGAAGAAATTTGGAAAACAGATGAAGACCCAGAGAAAGCAGTTGTCCGTATGGGACTTATGCAAGTAAATGACATGGCCGAAATTGAAAAAATTGTAAGAGAAATTATAGCACAAAATCCGCAAGCAGTAGAGGAGTTTAAAGCGGGTAAATCAAAAGCACTTGCATTTTTTGTAGGACAAATTATGAAAGCAACCAAAGGAAAGGCTAATCCACAAATAGTAAATGAACTTGTTATTAAACTTATAAATATTTAATTTAGTTAAAGCGCTTAAAGGGCTACAAAACTCTTGCAAATTGTATTTGTGTGTAGTATACTTGTTTAGTTTATAGAATAAAAGAAGGTATAATTTTTATGATGATATATCCGCCCATTGATAAACTGATCGACAAACTAGGAAACCGTTATAAACTTGTATGTATTGTGGCAAAAAGGGCAAAAGAAATTCAAAAAAATATGCCTGAAATGCTTTTAAATTCCGAATTAAAAGAAATATCTATTGCCGCCGATGAAGTTTATAAAGATAAAGTTGTAATTGTTGAGGAATAATTTATTTAAATAACCAAAAATTCTATTACAAACAGGTGGTGACCTTACAGTAATAGATTTTTTTATTAAGAGGGGTTATGATTGCACAAGTCATTGTAGATATTGCTAATAGTGAGGTTGATAAAATCTTTGATTACAAAATTGAAGATGGATTTTTTGTGCAAAAGGGCATGCGAGTACTTGTAAGTTTTGGTCCTCGAACCATTGAAGGCTATGTCATAAACATTACTGATACAAGTGAAGTTAAAAAAGAAAAACTCAAATCTATAATCAAAATATTAGATAATACCGCAGTCATTTCCGAAGAAATGCTTGCACTTATGGAATTTATGACAAATGAGTATAATTTACGAAAAGTAGATGTTCTTAGGCTATTTATTCCCGCAAAAATGCGTGGCGGACAAGTAAAACAATTGAAAAAAACAATTGTAACCATTAATTCAGGTATAAATATTGATGAAGTGGTTAATTCTTTACGCAAAAATGCAATTTCTCAAATAAGTTTGTTAAAATACTTATTAATTCAGCCAAATTGCGAATCTGATATCACATATTTAAATGCTAATTTTTCGCTGTCCGCTGTTAAAAAATTTTTAAATATGAAAGTACTTATATCCCGTGAAATTTGTGTTAATCGCACTCCGTATTCATCAGAAATAGAAGCGGAAAAGCAAAATATAAAACTTACCGATATGCAACAAGCGGTTGTTGATAAAATAACAAATGATACTGAGCATAATACATATTTATTGCACGGGGTTACAGGTAGTGGTAAAACCGAAATATACATAAGATGTATACAGCATTTTATTGAATGTGGAAAGACTGCAATTATGCTTGTTCCCGAAATTTCACTCACCCCGCTATTATTTAATAGATTTAAAACTAGGTTTGGTGATTCCGTGGCAATACTTCATAGTGGGCTATCAGATGGCGAACGCTACGATGAATGGAATAGACTTTTAAATGGGCAGGCCAAAATTGCAATCGGGGCTCGCTCGGCAGTTTTTGCACCGCTAAATAATATTGGTTTAATTATTATTGATGAAGAACACGAATCTACATATGCTAGCGAAAGCAATCCGCGTTATTTTACGCATGATATTGCAACTTTTAGGGCTAAATACAACGCCTGTCCGATTCTTTTAGGCAGTGCTACACCATCGGTTGACAGTTATTATAAGACAAAAAATGGTCAATATAATTTGCTTGAATTGCCATTAAGGATTAATAAGCATAGTATGCCCGCAATTCAAATTGTTGATATGATGTCCGAAATGCGTGCGGGTAACAACGGCATTTTTTCTGTTGCACTAATTAAAGAATTAACTGAGTGCATTAAAAATAATAACCAAGCAATGATATTTATAAATAGACGTGGTTTTGCATCATTTGTACGTTGCATTGAATGTGGTTATGTTGCAAAATGTGAAGATTGCGATGTGTCGCTTGTTTACCATAAATCCGAAGAACAATTAAAGTGCCATTATTGCAGTCGCCGATATAAAATGCTAGATATTTGTCCACAGTGTGGCAGTAGTCATATCAGGCAAGGTGCAATAGGCACACAAAGAGTAGCAAAGGAACTTAAAGAACTTTTTCCTAATGTTAAAATATTTAGAATGGATAACGACACTACGCAAAGCAAAAATGCACATTTTCAAATTTTGTCGGCATTTGCTAATACTAAGCCCGCAATACTCGTTGGTACACAAATGATTGCAAAAGGACACGATTTTAAAAATGTAACAGTTGTTGGTATTATTGATGCGGATTTAAGCCTGCATTTTACCGATTATAGAAGCACAGAACGCACCTTTCAACTTATTACACAGGTTTCTGGACGCGCAGGTCGTGATGAAAAGGTGGGAAAGGTTATTCTACAAACTTATTCGCCAAGACATTATGTGTATAAATTTGTGGCGAATTATGACTACAAGCATTTCTTTGATAAGGAAATAAATATGCGTGAAGTTACCGCGTTTCCGCCTTTTTCACGCATAATAAGAGTATTAATTTCTTCTGAAAACGAAGATTTGGCAAGACAAAAAACTATGGAAGCAAAAAATATGCTAAATCAAGTTAAAAAGGATTATGAAAAAGAATTTATTTATATGGAAGCAATGAAATCGCCACTTACTCGTATAGAAAAAAAATATAGATATCAAATACTTATGCGAATAAAACCTGAACGACAAATTGAAGTTACAGATTTGGTTTATAAAATTGCGAATAGAGTAAAAGTATCAGATATGAATATTTTTGTGGAAATAAATCCACAAAGTTTGTCTTAATAATAAAATAAACAATAATTAAAATAGACAAAATTAAAAATTTATTATACAATTATTTAGATATTAATTAAAGGAGATATGAATTGGCAACTCGTAAAATTTTGCTATCTAATGATCCAATTTTAAGAATAGTTTGCAGACCTGCTACAATATTTGATGATGGGCTTAAACAACTTATAGATGATATGAAAGATACTATGCAACATAATGATGGTGCAGGTCTTGCTGCTCCGCAAGTTGGAATTAATAAAAGAGTGGCTATTGTAGAGGCAGACGGGCAATATTTGGAATTAGTTAATCCCGAAATTTTAAAAACATCGGGCAATATTAATGGTGTAGAAGGTTGTTTGAGTTTTCCCGGCAAATATGGATATGTTGATAGACCTAAAAAGGTTGTTGTTAGAGCGCAAGACCGCAATGGTATTTTTTATGAGTTAACTGCATACGAAATGCTTGCTCGTGCCATATGTCATGAAATTGACCATCTTAACGGTATATTGTTTGTTGATAAAATGACGAAAGAGGCGAAAGAATGAAAATAGTATTTTTAGGAACTCCGGATTTTGGTGTACCTTGCCTTAAAGCACTTATAAATTCTAAACATAAAGTAGTAGCGGTTGTAACACAGCCGGACAAGCCATCTGGACGCAATAAAAAAATAGAATTTTCTCCTATAAAAAAAGTAGCGTTAGAAAATAATATTCCGGTACTACAATATGCTAGAATATCAAAAGAAGGCACGCAAGATTTAACTAATTTACAGCCAGATATTATGATAACTGCCGCTTATGGACAAATTTTAAGACAGTGTATTTTAGATATTGCAAAATTTGGTATTATTAATGTACATGCTTCGCTACTGCCAAAGTTTAGGGGTGCTGCACCAATTCAATGGGCGGTTATTAAAGGCGAAAAAGTTAGTGGGATTACAATTATGAAAACCGAACTTGGTGTAGATACTGGCGACATAATACTGCAAAAAGAACTGCCAGTCGGTGATATCGAAACCGCAGGCGAACTTTATAATAAACTTAGCAATTTTGCCCCGGAACTACTTTTAAACGCACTGTCACAAATTGAAAATTGCACAGTAAAATATGTTTCGCAAAATCATGAAGAAATGTCTTATTTTCCTATGATTAAAAAAGAAGATGCTCAAATTGACTTTAATTTGAGTGCAGTAGATGTTGTAAACTTTGTGCGCGGAATGAATCCTTTTCCTACTGCATTTACAATTTTAAATGGCGGTATACTTAAAGTATTTAAAGCAGAATGTGCTAATTTAAATTTTGACAAGTTTGTTACCGCTTTAAACGGGCAGATTATACTTGCTAATTTTAAACAAGGGCTTTTTGTTAAGTGCGGAGATGGTAAGATAGTAAAACTTAAACAAATTCAAGTGCAAAACGGTAAGAAAATGCTTTCGGAACAATATTTACTTGGGCATAAAATAAATGCTGGTGAAATGTTGGGTGCAGTAAATGCAAAAGTGTAATTATTTTCATACCGCATATAATATTTTATTTAAAGTGCTTAAAGATGGCGCTTATTTGCAAATAGAACTTAATAATGCTCTTAATATTAACGATGAAGAAAGTAAAATTATAACAAAAATTGTTTATGGCGTTGTACAGCATAATCTTGAACTTGATAATATTATTAGTATTTTAGCACTTAAAAAACCTAAACTGTCAGCGGATATTATGCTTAAAATCGGTATTTATTGCTTATTATTTTTAAATTCAGTGCCAGATTATGCTGTATGCAATGAAATTACCGAACTAACAAAAACACTTGGCAAACAAGGTATGTCAGGCTTTATTAATGCGGTACTGAAAAAAGTATGCTCTAATAAAAACGCATATTTATTTCCGACCGAAGATGAAAACACAACCGTGCAAACGCATTTAAGCACAAAGTATAGTTATCCCGAATGGATTATAGAAAAATTATTAAAAGCATATCCAACCGATTTTTTAGAAAAAATTTTGGAAAGAGGAGAACATAAAACTCACATACGCGTTAATAAATTTAAAATTACAGCATTAGAATTTGAAAAGTTATTAAATTCTAATCATATTCCTTTTGAAAAATCTAATGTAAATGGTTATTATGTTAATTACCGACAAATTAAAGAGCATCAAGATTTTAATCCGCTTTATACAGTACAATCAGCAGGCTCTATGACAGTGTGTCATACGCTTAACATTAAAAGCGGAGAAAAGGTTTTAGATGTTTGTGCTGCTCCGGGTGGTAAAAGCGTGTATTTAAGCGAATTAGGTGCTGTCGTTACAGCGTGGGATATTTACGAACATAGGGTAAATCTTATTAACTCATATTGTAAACGAATGAACGCAAATGTTTTCGCGGTGGTTAAAGATGCTACTAAATATGATGAAAATTATAAAGAAAAATTTGATTGTGTTCTAACTGATGTTCCTTGTAGTGGGCTTGGTGTCGCAGGCAAAAAAGCAGACATTTTATTGAATAGAAACGCTGAAAGTATTGACGAACTTACGGCTTTACAGGCTAGCATCATGAATACTGCGTCAAAATATGTAAAAACTGGTGGTTGCTTATTGTATTCAACTTGTACAATCTTGCCACAGGAAAACGAAGATATTGTTGATACATTTTTAAGCCGGCATTTAGATTTTAAAGCAGAAAACATTAGTGTTTTTAAAAAGGTATTATATGTGAAAGATTTATCTTTAAAAAAAGAAATACGAGGCGAACCTTATTTACAACTTTTTGCTAATATTGATAGTGATGAAGGCTTTTTTATGGCGAGGCTGAGAAAACTATGATAAATTTATTAGATTTGAGTTTAAATGAACTTTCCGAATTGCTTGTCCGCTTTACAGATCAAAAGTTTAGGGCTAAACAAGTATTTGATTCGCTGTATAAAGGCAAAGAGTTTGCAGAAATAACGGATATTTCTAATGATCTTAAAAAAAAATTAGCCAAAGAATGCATTGCACAACCAGTTAAAATTTATAAAAAATACGTATCAGCAGATGGCACTGTTAAATATATACTTGAATTACAGGACAAAAATATTATAGAAGCGGTTTTAATGCAATACAAATATGGTAAAACGCTCTGTGTATCCTCACAAGTAGGTTGTCCTATGGGCTGTGTATTTTGTGCATCAGGATTAAACGGACTTATACGAAATTTAACCGCAGGTGAAATTTTAGGTGAAGTTATAGCAATAAACCGCGATGCAGGACAAAATTTTGAACGCGTAATAACAAATGTTGTTATGATGGGTAGTGGCGAGCCACTTTATAATTATGATAATACAATTAAATTTTTAAAATTGATTAATAGTCCTGATGGATTAAATATAAGTCAGCGTAACATTTCGGTATCAACTTGCGGATTACCTAACAAAATAAAACAGTTAGCAGACGATGGTTTTAGCATAACGCTAACAATATCGTTACACGCAGCAGATGATGAAATACGCAAAAAAATTATGCCAATAGCAAACAAACACAATTTAAAAGATTTAATGGATAGTGTAAAATATTATTTAAATAAAACAGGCAGGCGTGTTATACTAGAATATGTACTAATTAAAAATATTAATGATAGTATTGCAGATATGCGTAAATTGGCTTTAATTTGTAAACATTTGATTTGTCATATTAATGTGATTAGATTAAATTCTGTAAAAGAAAACAATTTAGAAAGTGTAACGAAAGGCGAAGCATATAAATTTGTAAAAGGACTTATAAAATTGGGAGTATCGGCAACTTTACGCAGAACTATGGGCGCCGACATAGAAGGTGCGTGCGGTCAATTACGCAAGCGAGTAATTTCCGATAACTTATAGTATTATACCACATATAATACATTACAAAGTGTATTTGATTAATATAATACACAATATACAAAACAAGGAGTACTAATGAAAGGTCAAATAATTAAGACCGAAAATGGAATATTTACAATAATAAATAATAACAAATTATTTTTTGCTGTTGCGCGTGGCAATTTGAAACATCGTGGAATTTGCGTTGGCGATTATGTTGAATTTAGTCAAATTGAAAATGAAGATAAATATATAATTAATTCTGTAAATAATAGAAAAAATATTTTAATCAGACCTTTAATTTCTAATATTGATAATGTTATTATAGTGATAGCGGCTACTCCGCAAGTTGATTTTTTACTTATAGATAAAATAATAATTAATTGCATAGAAAATAAAATTACTCCTTATATTTGCATAAATAAATCGGATATTCTTCCTGAAAAACTTGTTGAAGTTATTAAAGATGAATATACTTTGTCTGTTAATAAAATAATTATAACGAATGCTTTAAGCAAATTTGATAGAGGAATTATTCAAATTAACAAATTATTAGAATTTGGTTCTGTTACCATTTTAACGGGACAGTCTGCGGTGGGCAAATCCTCAATTTTAAATGCTTTACTGGGCTTTGATATAGCAACTGTCGGTAGTTTAAGTGAAAAAAGTCAGCGCGGAAAACACACTACAAGACATTCAGAAATTTTTGTGCTGTCTAGTGGTGCTTGTATAGTTGATACTCCTGGGTTTAGTCTATTAGATTTGAATAAAGAGTTAAAACCAGAAGATATAAGATTGTATTATGCTGATTTTGAGGATTATAGTCACAAATGCCGATTTAGGAGTTGTACTCATACGGTAGAGGCTGGCTGTGAAGTAATTAAAGCGGTAGAATGTGGTAAAATTAATACCAATAGATATGAAAGATATAAAAAATTGTATCTAGCGCAAAAAGAAGTATGGAAAAATAAATGGTTATAATATAAGGAAGGGAAAGTTATGAAAGAAATACAAATATCAGTATCTACAAATCCTGCTGAAAATGATTTACAATACATTAAAGAACTAGAAAAACTTAATGTTAATTTTATACACTGCGATGTTATGCAAAAAAAGTTTATATCTACCGAAAAAGGCTTATTTAAAGGTTTATTTGGGTTTAAAAATATAACTGATATGGATTATGTACGCGTTAAACTTTATGATAAGATGACTTCTTTACCGCTAGATGTGCATTTAATGGTAAAGAATCCTACATATTTATTGTACAAATATAAAAAAGCAGGTGCTAATATTATTACATTGCACTATGAAGCATATAAAAGTGAAAAACAACTTATATATGCGTTACAGACTATTAAGAAATATGGTATTAAAGCAGGGATTGCCATTAACCCTGAAACTCGTTTTAGTGCTATTAAAAATATAGTAGGTCAAATTGATTTACTTGTTATAATGAGTGTTAAGCCCGGTTTAAGTGGGCAGAAATTTATTACTAGTACTTTGAACAAAATATCGCAGGCTAACAAGTATAGAGAAAATAACTCACTTAAATATTTAATTGAAGTAGATGGAGGTATTAATAGATTTAATTCTAATATAATAATTGAACAGGGTGCCGACATTTTAGTTTCTGGTTCATATATATATAATTCTGCTAATAAAAAACAAGCATTAGAAGTTTTACGTGGTAAAATTAGGCAACAATAGATTTTGTGTATTATATTATTATAATACACTATAAAATGTGTACTATATAACATATAATATTAAAATTATTATAATTAAGTAAAGTTAATAAATTGTAATAAGTATCTTTAAACGTTATTTAATTATTTATTCTTTTTAAATTTAACAAATAGTTAAAACTTTGCATATACTCTTATAGCGGTAATTATAGTTATAGCGGAGGTAACAAGTGAAAATAATTTGCATTAAGGCACCTAGATTTATTGCCAGAATAATAAATTTTTTTATGGGTAAAAAAAGAACGATTCTCGCTTGCACCAATTCTGCAAACGATATCAGCGCTCACATAAAATAATTTATTTAATTTACTTAATTTAAAATTTTAATATTACGCCCACTTTTTTAGTTGGCGTAATTTTTGTAAATAATTAATCCGCTTTTTGTTGTGTCTTATAAATAGTATTTAATACAAAAAAACAGGAGAATTTCACCTGTTTAATCTATTGTTTAATTTTTTGTAGGCATTTTATTTTTTATCTTTTACTGTTTTTAAGCATTTTGTACAAACATATTCAGTTTTAGGTGTGCCATCAATCTCTAATTTAACTTTTTGTACATTAGGACCCCACACTTTGTTTGCTTTTTTATTTGAGTGGCTGACTTGATATCCGCTCATTTTGCCTTTTCCACAAATACCGCATACTCTTGACATAATAACACCTCCTAAAAAATTTCTATGTATTATGATTCGGTTAATATTCTACCATTATACTTTCGTTTTGGCAAGGGATATTTAAAAATTGTTTGTTTTATATTCTTAATTAAGATTTTTTGTTTAGTTAACTAATAATATGACAAAACTTATATACGGACTTTTTTTCTACAATGGGGGAATTATAAGTGCAGGAGTTAATTAATGGTGCATTATTCAAAAAAATGATAATTGAAGGTGCAGAACAAGTTGATTTAAATAAAGAACACATTAATGAGTTAAATGTTTTTCCCGTACCAGATGGAGACACTGGGACAAATATGTCGCTTACACTAAAATCTGTTGTTGATGAAATAAATTTATGTACAACTAATGATATGCCTAATATTTGTGAAGCAGTTATTAAAGGTGCATTAAAAGGTGCTCGCGGTAATTCGGGCGTTATTCTTTCACAAATTTTAAAAGGAATTTGTGAAGTACTTAAAGGTTACAATGAAATTAATACCAAAAATTTTGCTTATGCATTACAGCAGGGTGCGTCTATTGCATATAAAATTGTAACCAAGCCAAAAGAGGGGACTATTTTAACTGTTATAAAGGCAATGGCTAAACGGACATTATCAGTGTCAAAAAAACACAGCGATTTTGAAACTTGCTTAAAAGCAATGTTAAAAAAGGGAGAAAAAGTTTTAAAACTAACACCCGAAATGTTGCCTATACTTAAAAAAGCAGGAGTAGTAGATGCTGGTGGGCGCGGATTGGTCATATTTTTTGTGGGCCTTTATAACATAATCTCTAACAACGATTTAGTGCTTAATTTAAATAATGATAAAATAAAAAATACTAATGAAACTGCTGACCATATAATTAATTATGAAGATTTGTCAAAAATTCAATTTGCATACTGTACGGAATTTTTTGTGATTAATTTGAATAAAAATATTCGAAAATCAAATATTAGTATTTTGCGAAAAAAACTTATGGAAATAGGCGATTCTGTAATTTGCGTTGGCGACTTAAAGTTAATTAAAGTGCATTTACACACTAATAAACCGAATAAGGCTTTAAATTATGCATTAAATTTGGGCGAAATAAGTGGTGTAAAAATAGAAAATATGCTTGAACAAAACCGAATGATAAAAGAAAAAGCCGAATTTGTATCTGAACAAAAGCCTTTTGGTCTTCTTGCAATTGCTATGGGCGATGGGCTTATTGACATTTTTAAAGATTTAGGCGTTGATAATGTTTTAAGCGGTGGACAGACTATGAATCCAAGTGCGCTAGATATTGCAAATGCTGTTAATGAAATAAATGCAACAAAAGTATTTATTTTTCCAAATAACAAAAACATAATATTAGCGGCACAACAAGCACAAAGCCTAACAGATAAATCTATTAATGTTGTTCCTACAAAAACCATACCCGAAGGTATATCAGCAGTGCTTTGTTTTAATTCGGAAAGCACAGTCGCCGAAAATTTGCAAGGTATGGACGATGCAATAGAAAAAGTATGTTCAGGTGCAGTAACTTACGCTGTCCGAACAACAGCAGTTAATAAATTTAAACTAAATGAGGGCGATATAATAGGATTAGATGATAAAGCAATAATAGCAAAAGGACATACTGTAAACAAAACCACAGAAGATTTAATAAGCAAAATGCTTAATGAAAAAATTATAAATGTAACACTATTCTATGGTGAAAATGTAATAGAAGAAGATGCAAAAAGTTTACAAGAACTTTTAACAAAAAAATATCCAAAAGTTGAATTTAATGCACTTTATGGAGGACAACCGGTGTACTATTACATTATCTCATTTTCGTAAAAAATGAGATAATGTAATAGGGTGAAGAGTGGAGAGTAAAAACAATTTACTTTAAGTAAAATTGTGGGGTAAAAAATTAATTGTAGAAGTTATAAATTGTTACTGCATTTATAGGTTTTGCTATTGACTTGCATATTTATATATGATAAAATTAATCACTTAAAATATTGAGGTATTAATTATGCAAACTAATAACTTTAAATTACCAAAGACAAAAGAAGAAGTACTAAGTCTTATGGATACTATTGAAGGCAATCGTAAAAAAATAGGCAATTATAAAGCAAAAAAATTAGGATTGGAAATTCTTGGCTTAATGCGAGAAATTCAGCCTAAATCAATACTTGCAACTGAAAAAGCAAATGAATTGTTTGATCTTGTATTTACGCCTGATGATGCAGGGGAAGAACGCATAAATCAATGCGGAAAAGAAGTAGAAACTTATTTTAATGATGTTGTAGAGGCTGATATAAATTTAGCAAGATTTGATAGCATATCTAATGAAATTTACATAAAACTTCTTTCAGGTGCAAATTTAAATGTAGCGATTAAAAATAATGGTGTACTTATTTACCCTTTAAGGCTTGCTTTGGCATCAAATTTATTTGAATTATTTTTAATTGGCGGAGCAAATCCTAATTCGTATGATAAATGTACTGGCGAATACATAATCATGGAAGCGTGCAGTCTTGGGCTATCTAGTGAAGTTGATTTATTGTGTATTTTTGGAGCAGATACGAATGTTCATAATAATAATAATGAATATCCAATTCATAGAGTAACTGAAAATTTTGAGTTTGATGCAGATGGGGGAATTTTAAGAATTTTACTTGAAAATAAAGCAAATCCAAATGCTCAGGATATAGATGGTACTTCCGCATTACATAACATAACTGATTCAAAAGATGACAATACTAGTTGTATTGAATTAATGCATAAATATGGAGCAAATCTTAATATAACCAATTATATTAATCAAGTTCCGTTAACAAATTGTGCTTACTATGACAAAATAAATCAAGTGAAATGTTTAATTGATTTGCAGGCAGATCCATCTATTGTTGATACTGCTGAGTGTGTACCTGGTGATTATGCAACCGATAGAAAAGTAATATCATTATTAAGAGATTATGAAGAACAATGGATATATATTAAGCCAAGAACAGTAGAAATTAAAGATAGCGAACAAATTTGTGAAAGATAAAATAAAAATTTTTTAAATTTTTAATTAGCGTTATAATTTTCACATTTTATTTTAAGGAGATATTATTATGATAATAGATGAAATAAAAAAAGCAAATGTAGAAGCAATTAAAAGCAGAGATTCAGTAGCAAGAGCCGCTCTTTCGGTTCTTATGAATAAATACATGCTTGCAAATATAGAAAAAAAGGCAAAAGGTGAAGTCCTTTCTGATGAAGATTTAATTAATATAATACAAAAATTCAGCAAAGAACTTACCGAAGAGGCCGAAAACTATAAAAAGATTTCTAATATCGAAGAATTTAATGCAATAATGACTCAAAAAGCAACAATAGAAAAATATTTACCAATAATGATGACTGCCGAAGAAATTAAAGCGGTAATAATAGGATTAACTGATAAGAGCGTGCCCGCTGTTATGAAATATTTTAAACAAAACTATAACGGTAAATGCGAAATGCGCTTAGTTAGCGATGTTTTAAAAACAATATAACCACAAATTTAGCATTTCTTATTATTTTTAATTTTACATAAAATCCCACTATAAAGAGTAGTGGGATTTTATGTAAAATATGTTTGCTAATTACAATTTAATTTGATATAATTTTTTGGTATTTATGAAATAATGAATTATGCATATAATACATACGTAACAAAATACATTACAAAAGTTTGGAGAATATAGTGGTAAAAGCATCTTATTATTTTATAATTGCGATTTTAATTGTAGTATTTGTATTGCTTTCAAAATTTGTGTTTAAGCAAAAATTAAATGATACAAAAAGCAATATATATAAAGTGTTCTCTTTAACGCTTGCACTCGTTTTTTATGCTAGGTATTTATTAGGCGATGCCACTATTGAAACTGTATTTATGCTTACAGGTGGTCCTGACATAAGTATAGAAATTACTGCTGTTACAATTATTTTAACTTGGTTAACTTATGCCACTGTTTTATTAATTATTTTGTATCCATTTTTTAATGTAAAAAATTTGACCAATCTTATTAAGTTTTTTGTGCTACCGATTGCATTAATAAATTTAGTATTTTTACTTCCAAACATTACTGCAATTACTGGTACATCTTTTGTAAATTTAAATTTTAGAGCAATTTTGATGAGTATTGAAATTGCAATTATTCTTTTTTATTCTGTGCTAGTACTTATAAAAACAGGTTATTTTAAAATAACAAAAACAGAAGTAAAAAATTTATTGCTTTCAATTTTGCCAGTAATAATTTGCACAATGCCCGCATACGCTTTGCGCGCTTTATTTGGAAACGGAAATCCGACCATAGAAGTGCTTGATTTTACAATTTATCATCGTATATTTATTTATGCGGGTATTTTAATACCGCTAGGAATGTTTTTTGTATTGCATAAACTAAACAAAGATGCAATTAAATTTGCAATTCTTTATTATAGTTTAGGGGTACTTTTAATATTTATGATTAATTTTAAGGCTGATACATTATTTACCCCAATGAATTGGCCACTGCACTTATGTAATACCGCAATGTATATCGTGGTAATTTGTCTTATATTCCACTGGGAAAAACTGTTTTATTTTTCTTTCTTTATAAATGTACTAGGCGCTTTTTTAGCAATGCTTATGCCTAACTATGGTGCTTTAAATATTACAAGCACAAATTTAGTTGTATTCTGGGTAAATCATTTTACTGCATTTTTCTTACCTATTGTAATAGTCGCATTAAAAATATATCCAAGGCCAAAACTTAAACAATTTATTTATTCGCTCACTGCATTTACAATATATTTTGTTTTTATAATTTTTATAAATGCGTGGTTCACTAACTACGGAACAAGCGACTTTTTCTTTGTTAATAGCGACTTTGTGGCAGAAAAACTTGGAAGATGGGCGGAGGATATAAGGCTTGTTGTAGTTTCATTTAATATTGGTAATTTAAATTTTACTTTTTATCCGTTGTATCAGTTTTTATTCTTTCTTGTTTATGTAGCAACATCATTTGGTATGTGGTTTATATATGAGCAGTCATATGTGTTTTTTGACCAACTTGGCGATATATTTAAACGAAAAGCACAACTTAAAATGGATAAATTTTTATTATTAAAAACATTGGGCGAAAGGGGGGCAAATGCACCTATGAATAAAGAAGAAATAAATAAATTAGTGCTTAATAACTTTTCAAAAAAGTATTCAAGTAGCAAAGTTTTTGCGGTAGAAGATGCTAATTTAGAAGTTAACGGCGGTGAAATTTTTGGTTTTTTAGGACCAAATGGTTCTGGTAAAAGTACTATTATTAAAAGTATTGTAGGAATACAGCCTATTACAAGCGGTACCATTTCAGTTTGTGGTTATGATGTAGATAAACAGTCAGTACAAGCAAAACAACTTGTTGGCTATGTACCTGACCATTATGCATTATATGAAAAACTTACGGGTAGGGAATACATTAACTATATTGCAGATTTGTATCAAGTTAATTTAAAAGACCGCAATACACGAATGGAAAAGTATTTAAAAATTTTTGCACTTGAACAAGCATTTGATAATCAAATGAAAACTTACAGCCACGGTATGAAACAAAAAATTGCAATAATGTCGGCACTTATACACGAGCCAAAATTATGGATACTTGATGAACCATTAACCGGATTAGACCCAAATAGCATTTTTGAGGTTAAAGAGTGTATGAAAGAACATGCAAAAAAAGGCAACATTGTTTTCTTTTCAAGTCATATTATTGATGTCGTAGAAAGAATTTGCGATAAAATTGCTATTATAAAACAAGGCAAAATCATAGACACTGCTGATGTTAAAAAACTAGAAAAACAAAATGTAATACTTGAAGATTATTATTTAAAGGTAATAGGTAGTAAATAATGAATTTAAAACTTTTTAAACCTATTGTTATGATGCAACTCAAAGAAAAAATTGACCTATCATATTTAAAAAGTAAAAAACAGACCATAGCAAATGTTGTTTTTGGTATTTTAAAATTTATAATGGTTGTAGTTTTTGCATACTTATTATTTTCTTTTTCAAGAGATTATAATGTATTTTCGCTAATTAGATATGTTCCTGTTAGTGTTGTAACTGTTATATTTGCGGTTATGTTCACACTTTCTACAATTACTTGCACATTTTCACTTATGCAAAATTTATATTTTGCAAAAGATAATGCGATCTTGCTTACTTTTCCGGTTACACCAAATCAAGTTTTTTTGTCTAAACTGATTGTGTTTTATATTTACGAATTAAAAAAGAACATTACATTCTTGGTGCCTATGTTTATAGGCTATGGACTTATAACCGGATTTCCGATTTTATATTATTTATGGTTACTAGTTGCATTTGTTTTTATATCGGCACTATCTGTTAGTATAGGGGCATTATTATCAATTCCATTTATGGTTGTGGCTCAGTTTTTAAAACAAAGAAAATATTTGCAAGTAGTTTTGTTTGCCGGCATAATGGTTGGCGTTTTCTATTTGTTAATTAAAATAATAGCACTTATCCCCGCTAATATTAATATTATAGGCACTTGGGGAACTCTGTTTTGGCAAATACAAGATTTTTTAAATGCATTCATTGTAAATTTTAAAGTATTTTATGATTTAGTAATAATGATTACTGGCACGCGTTCGGGCTTTATATTTACAAGTTTTTCTCAGCAAACATTTATTACTTTTGGTATTTTAGTGTTTACAATTATCTCTATTTTAGGATTAAGTTTTTTGCTTACAAGACCACTATTTTTTAAAATGGCAAGTACACCTTTTGAATACAAAAAAAACGCTGTGCTTATACCAAAAAATAATAAAGTTCGTTCAAAATTTATATCTTCTTTACGCAAAGAATTTATAATAAATTTAAGAACTCCCGATTTATTGTTTAGCAACTTTTCTGTATTTGCAATGCTTCCGATTGCTATATTTTTGCTTAACAAAATTTATTCGGCAATGAATACCGGACTATTAGGGCAATATATGACCCTTTCTTTTAATGTACTAATTATACTGCTTATATTACTATCTACTAATTCAATAGTTGCTTCTGCTTATAGCAAAGAGGGCGGTTCCTCTTATCTTATTAAAACAAAACCCGCCACATATCATATTTCGCTACTTGCAAAACTTATTTTTAATTTATGTTTAATGACTTTATCTCTTGTTATGACAATGGTAATATTTAAAATTACAAATAATTTACCAATAGGTGACATAATACTATTCTTTTTTGCAATGCTGTTTATTTATGTTGGTCATTTGTTTTGGAGCGCCGAAATGGACATTATGAATCCGCAAACCGAACAGTATGCAACCACAGGTGGACACTCTAACAACCCAAATGAAAACAAATCAAACTTGTTTGCATTTTTATTAGCATTTTTATTCTTTATTGTTTCATTGCTACTATTTACCGAAGGAATTACGGTTGCTTGGATTAAAGTTATGTGTATAGCGCTTGCGTTTATGATTGCAAGAATTTATCTGTTCTTTGCAAAAGTGCAAGTATACTATAAAGAAGTGTAGGAGAAACATATGAAAAAATCCGTTATTATAATGATTTTAATAATTTATGTTGCCTCTATTGTATTTATTGGTTTTTTTGGTATGAAAATTGCTTCATATAATGAAACGCTATATGTTGAACGCATAGAATGTATTAATGTAGAAGCGGAGGTAAGACCAAATGAAAAAATATTAAGTTTATATTTTGCGCCTGTTGTAGAAGGTGAAATGAATACAAATGTTGTCCAATTAGAATGGAAAGTTTATCCCGAAAATGCCACATATAGAAATGTTATTTTTGTTTATGATGAAACAACTACCTGTGGGTATGTTACTGATGTAGGTACTGTTGTTTTTAACAGAAAAGGTACTATTGTTGTAAACATTACTTCAACTGATGGTCAAAACATTCGCGAGACTATAAGAATTGTAGCAATGTAATGTAAAATAATTGCTAATTATTTTTTCTTATAGTACAATACAAATGTCTTTTTCATTTTGTTCAAAACAACTAACCAGTTTAACCAAAATAATAATAAATTTTGTACAAATGTAAAACAATAATAAATATTAAAGGAGATATTATGAATAAGAAAATTAGTGCGTTACTTGCAATAATATTAATTTTATTAGCCCCAATTCTTTTTTCGGCTTGTAAAGTTGGTCTTTATAGACTGTATGTAAAACAAGGCACTGTTCCAGTTGCTTGTGTCGTTGGAGATACATTAGATTTTACTGATACTGTACTTGTTATGGAGTATTTAGATGGCAGTGTAAAAGAAATCGCTTATCCTGATTTAACATTAGGTGAAGTTTCTACCGAAACATCAGGCGAAAAAACATTAACAATTACATATAAAGAAAACACGGTTAATGTTACAATTAATGTTTACAACAATATTGATGAAGCGTATCAATTCGTAGGTTTTGGAAAGCCAAACTTTATTGTAACATACAGAAGTAATATCGCTACAAAAATAGATAATAAAGAAACGGAATTTTTAATTTTAGATGATGGCTATTTTGTAGGCGATGATAATGCTTTTAAATTTTTACCCGAAATTACAGTTGTATTAAACAGCGAAATTAGCACACTAAACAAATATAAAAGCATTTCTAGTGTTGATATATTACAAGATGATGTTTGGACAGAACTAACTGACACTGCACTTACCGAAATGGTAACTGTTGATGATGAATGGTCCACATTTGATTTTACTGAAAGTGCAATTGGTAAAGAGTTTAGAATTACTGTTAGGCCATATTATTTAACGCTTGAAGAACTTAATGAATTTTCAGATGGCCCAATTAGTTTTTCTTTTAAAGTTATAGATGGCTGGAATGCATATTCTGCCGAAGATTTAAGCAAAATTGATAATAATACAAATAATGCTTGGGAAGATTATAAAACTGATCATAATGTAAGTTATGAAGCAATCAATGCAATTATTATGCACAATGACATTGCGATTACAGCAAATGATATTCCTGCTGACTTTATTTATACCCCTGCCGAAGAAGAGCAAGACTCCGAACAAGTTGCGGGTAGCCTTAAAGATAGGCGCTCAATCTATTCTTTAATTACCGATTCAGATACAGAATTCAACTTTATTGGAAATTACTTTACGCTTAATGCCTCACAAATTCCTTTAATTGTTAAAGGAAATACAATGGGTGTCGGTGGCGAAGGTGTTATAAGTCACTCAACCTTATTTGGTTTTGCAGGTGATGATTATAATATTCCCGCTAATACTCCTTATATTTGTCCTGTTACCGTCAAAAATATAAATATTATTGGTAATGCAAGTCGTACCGAAACGCTTGCCGCTTCCGGTGGATTTACATTATTTAGAACAAGTTCAAAAAGTTTTACAATGAATAATACAATTGTAAAAGCAGTTTGCACAATTCTTTGCCCGTTTGGACAGTGGGTGGATACAGATGAAAGTGTAGAAGTTACAAACTATGAAGTAATTAACGAAGTAACACTTTTAAATAGCAAAGGTTATGACTCGTTTAGTTGTATGTTTTACCTTTGGGGTGCAGATGTAACAATGGAAAACTGTGAATATAAACGCGCAGGTGGCCCATTAATTATTAATGCAGATTATGGTAATGATGAAGATAGAAATTATTCTACACTTACAACTTCAAATACTATACTTGAAAATCCAGTAACAGGACTTGAAAATTGGTTTAAATTGAACGGTGCAAGCAATATCGCTACTGATCTTAAAGCAGTTTTATCGGGTTTAAATCAAATAGCAGGAGTATATGAGGCTAATTTAAGTCTTGTATTTGATTCAACTCAATTATTAACTATAATAGGTGATAATGGTTATATCAATCTTATTGGTGTAGTTATGTCAGATGATTTAGGAGATACCTATGATGTAAAAGGAGCAATATCTATTAATATTGCAGACAGTATTATTGATAAAAATACTACTGCATTAGATAAAGAAGGCGAATCTTATGTAGCAAGAAATCAAGAATTAGCAACAATGTTGACAGCACTTTACGATTCTTCTGCATATGAAGCCGCTGTTCCTATTTTCCAAAGTTCAAATGGTGGAATTGTATTTACTGATGGTACTTACTTTTATATATTTAACGGGACTGATTTTATAAAATTTGCTTCAATAAATGCTGCTGATCACCTAGCAATATTATCAGCATTAACACAGACTGATATTGAGGCAATTCAATCATTCTTTGCTGGCGACTATATGTATGTTTACGCAAACGCAGACAATGCATCTTGCAGAATGGGCGTTGTAATTGGATTTAATTAATGTCTTCCGCTTGTCTAACGGTCAAGCACTAAATCTTGTTCGTATAGACATTTAATTTAAAAGATGAAATAAAAAATAAATCTCCTTCGTATCTATATTATAAAACGAAGGAGGTTTTTAATTATGAAAAAATTACCAAAAATACTATTAGCAGGTGTAATGCTTGCAAGCAGTCTTGCTTTTATAGGCTGTGAAGGCGAAGACATAGCAGGATATATTTCTTTTAATAGCGCACAAGAAGTGTATGCTTTTTCGGCACTTTCATCTGCTGAATTGCTTGATGCAGATTTATTAACAAACACCACTTTACCGCTCTCATACGCACCAAGTTTAAGCATGGCGGGTTCTGGTTTTAATCTTGCCGTAGAAGACCAGATGGACGAAATTAACAAGTACTTAAATGTTATGGAACAGTATTTAGGCGATGATTCTGCATTAACAGTCGAATCGCAAGTTTCCAACCGAGTGGAATATACTGTTAAATTAGTCTATACCACAAGGGACATTTTAGGCAATAGTTTAGTTTATACTTTATATTATAATGAAGAAGTTACAGCAGAAATTGACGAAACTGATGCAGTCCATCAAGATGACATATCTGATGAAACAGTGCAAGCACAGTATGAAGTTATGCTAAACGGTCTTATTGTTGTAGGTGAAAATGAATATGCACTTGAAGGCTTGATTAGAAATGAAGGCGACGAACAAGAAATTATTATGTTTAGTAAAATTGACAAAGACAATTATGTAAAAGTTAAATACGAAATTGATAGTTTGGAAAAAAAATTTATGTATGAAGTAGTTGCTAATGGCACTATCCAAACTAAAACTCAAATTAAACTTGAACAAGAAGAAGATGGTGTAAAAATTAGATTACAGTTTATTGAAGGCGGAAACAAAGGCGAATACACATTTAAAAAAGAAATAGAAGATGGCGAAACAATAATTAAAATTAAATATAAGGTTGCCGATGAAACTAGTCTTATAGAAAAAGGTAACATTAAAGTTAAAGTAATTATCAATGAAGAAACTGGCGAAAATACTTATGAATATTATGTTAAGGCTGAAAATAAAGAAGGCGAATTAACAATGAATCAAGAACGCCATCAGCATAGAAATCAAGAACAAAATGAAGAACACAATAATGATTAATATATATCAGAATAAATAGTTTTTACATTACAAAATTTATGGTATAATAGCCACATACAAAAGGAGAATCATTTTTGAAAATTGACTTTGGCTGTTATATAGAATTATTAGTTCAAAAAAACAGGGAAGCATTTCAATATGTGTATCAAGAAACAAAACAATCTGTCTTTGCGATAATTATTGCGGTTGTCAAAGATAAAAGTTTAGCAGAAGATGTTATGCAAGATACATATATAAAAATGCTTTCTTATATTAATTATTATGATAAAAATAAAAATTTTAAAAATTGGTTACTTACAATAGCAAAAAATTGTGCTATTGATTATTATAGAAAACGACAACATTATGTTGTAATAGATACCGAAGAACAAGAATATCTATTGCCGGCAACCGAGGACAATAATGATAATAAACTTTTTGCAAAACAGATATTAGAAAAATTTAGTGTTAGCGAACGACAAATCTTGCTATTACATTTAACAGAAGGTATGAAATTTAAAGATATTGCAAGCGTTCTTAATATGCCACTAGGTACAGTTCTTACAAACTATAATAGGGCAATTAAACGTGTTAAAAATTTGAAGGAGGTAAGCATTAATGAATAAGAATAAATTTAAAAATTTATGCAAAGATTACATTATTGATAATACCCCCGACATTTCTAGTCGTATTGACTTAAATAATATTAATATTATTGAAAATAAAGAAAAAGCAATAGTTAAAAAACCTATAAAATTAAAATTTAGTTTGCCACTTATTTTCAAATTTTCGCTTGCTATACTACTAGTAATTAGTGCAAGTTTATTAATTTACACTTTGGTTAAACCGAGTACTACCAATTTAGAAGTAGGATTTGAAACAAGTGAACAAGTTTATACTTTTTCTACACTTTCCGCTGCTAAAATGTTAGATATAAATATGGATTTATACGAGTTGAATTTAAGTGGGAAAGGAAGTGGAAATGGCAATAATAATGATGACAATATACTTATAGATGCTGGTTTAGATGATTTAAATAGCCATATAAATGTTTTAGAAGATTTTATGGGCGATAAAAGCACAATTAATTATGAAAACTTAATATCAGATAGGCTAGAATATAGTTATAAAATTGTATTTTCGGCTAATGATATGATTAATGCGGAAAAATTGTACACAATTTATTATAATATTATCAATGAAGAAGTACTTGAATTAAGCGGAATTGCTATTTTAAATGATATAGAGTATCCTTTTAACGGCAAACAAGAAAATATATTAGAAGAGCAAAAAATTACCTTTACAATATATAGTTCGCCACTTGATATAGATAATTATGTTACTGTAACTTATAAAGTAGAAAATGAAGAACAAAAATTTGCTTACAAAGTTTATGTTGCATCTGAACTTTATACATCTAGTGAAATCTCGTTACACACTGAAAATAATAAATTAATTACAAAATTAAAAATACAAAATTCAGAAGGTTCAACATATGACTATACTATTAAGAGCGAAACAGTAAACGAGAAATCTTGCATTAAAATTTCGTATTCTATTAATAATGGTGCCGATAATGAAATTGGAAATATTGAGATTGAAGCAGAATATGATGAGGTTTATTGTAATTATAGGTATAAATATACTGTAAGAACTAATGGTCATAATTCTTATGAATATAATAAGGAGCGAAACGGGCAATAAGAAAACCTATTATAAATCATTAATACCGCTTAAAATTTAGCGGTATTTTTATTTAAATCTAATTGTTTGATTGAGAAAATTTATTTTTTATGTTACAATAAGACACTATAATAATTAAAATATTAAATAAATCAAAGGAATATATAAAAAATGGCTAAAAATGTATCTGCACAAAATAAAACTGAAATTATCAATACCTTATCTAGTGAAAGTACGACCTTAATTAAAAAATCACGCAGTGAAAAAAATAATATAGTTAATGAGGTTTTACCCGCAGAAATTACTAACGTTAGTAATGAAACAACTATAACCACAGAAAATAAAGATAAAAAACTAACCGATAAAAACGGTAAGCCTATTGTAGTAAAGTATAAAAAACCTAAAAATTTAAGAATTGAAGATGCAGTTAGATATAGTGTTACTGCAAAACTTGGTTTAACAAATGAACAAGTTGAAGAGCGAAAAATTAGCGGTTATGTTAATACTATTGAAAATAAAAATATAAAGACATACCGCAATATATTTTTTAGTAATATTTTTACTTTTTTCAATTTGTTATGCTTTTTGGTTTCTGCTGCTTTGATTGGGGTAGGGGCATTTACTAATTTAGTATTTATGATTACCATTATCGCTAATATGGCAATAGGAATTATTCAAGAAATTAAAGCAAAAGTTACAATAGAGAAAATTTCACTAATAACCGCACCTACCGCCGAAGTGCTAAGAAATGGCAAATTTGTTACACTTCCTATTAAAGAGATTGTGCTAGATGATGTTGTTAGTTATGTTTCTGGTAAACAGATTTGCGCCGATAGTATAATACTTGAAGGCGAACTAGAAGTTAACGAAAGTCTACTTACGGGTGAAAGCGTTGCTATAAAGAAAAAGAAAGGCGATACATTACTAAGTGGAAGTTTTGTAGTTAGTGGAAAATGCGTTGCCCAAGTTGACAAAGTTGGCGATTTTAACTATTCTTCAATTCTTGCCGCGCAAGCAAAACAATATAAAAAGCCCAAAAGTGAACTTCTTGGCAGTTTAAGATTAGTAATAAAATTGATTGCGGTTATAATTATTCCACTTGCAATATTAATGTTCAACAATAATTATTCTGTATTAGAAAATTTGCCCGAAACAGTCAAAAAAACTGCTGGTTCGGTAATTGGTATGATTCCAGCTGGAATGTTTTTGTTAACAAGTTTAACTCTTGCTGTTGGTGTTGTAAAACTTGCAAAAAAGCGTACGCTCGTTCAGGATTTATACAGCATAGAAATGCTTGCTCGTGCCGATATGCTTTGTTTAGATAAAACTGGAACAATAACTGATGGGACAATGAAAGTTAATGTAGTTTTACAGTTGGAACATAGTTTACCTAATACAGTAGGCGAAATCATGGGTTCAATGTTAGCCGCCTTAGATGACAATAATCAAACTTCGGTTGCAATGCTTAATTATTTTGGAGTGAGTCGCGAATTAACCGCAAAAACAGTCTTGCCATTTAGCAGTAGTCGTAAATTAAGCGCTGTAACATTTAGCAATGGGCAAACATATGCTTTTGGTGCTCCGGAGTTTGTTTATAAAGCAAAAGATGGCTCACTTGAACAATTAATTAAACAGTATACTTCTAAGGGGTTTAGAACACTTTTACTTGTTAAATGTGAAGGTACAATTTCGGCAGATGCTTTACCAACAAAACGCAAGCCTATTGCAATAATTGTAATTGAAGACCACATTAGAGAAGATGCAACCGAAACTATAAAATGGTTTAGAAATAATGATGTAAAAATTAAAATAATTTCAGGTGATAATCCTATAACCGTTAGTGAAGTAAGCAAACGCGTAGGCGTTGCCGGAGCCGAACATTTTATAAGTTTATACGGGCTAAATGAACAAGAAGTTATTGCAGCGGCAGATAAATATACAGTGTTTGGAAGAGTTTCGCCCGAACAAAAATATATTTTAATAAAAGCACTAAAAAGCAAAGGACATAAAGTTGCTATGACTGGCGATGGTGTAAATGATATTTTGGCCCTTAAAGAGGCAGATTGTTCTATTGCAATGGCAAGCGGTAGCGAGGCAACACGAAATATAAGCAATTTAGTATTACTTGACAGCAGTTTTGCTAGTATGCCAAGCGTAGTAGCAGAAGGAAGGCGAGTAGTTAACAATATACAAAAAAGCAGTTCGCTGTTTTTAATGAAAACAATATTTACAATTTTAATTTCTGTGCTTTGCCTAATATTTGCTAAGGAATACCCGTTTAATACCAATCAAATATTAATGCTAGAATCTATTGTTATAGGTATTCCTTCATTCTTCCTTGCTATGCAGGCTAACACCGAAAGAATTAAAGGAAAGTTCTTGTCTAATTTACTAGTTAAATCATTTCCTGGTGCGTTAATTTTGACACTTAATGTAGTTGCGTGCTATGTGTTTGACTTGTTTATTGGAGTAGGCGGGCAGTTTGAAACTATGGCATCACTTTCGGTTACTTTTACTGGATTATTAATTTTATTAAAATTATGTAAACCATTTGATTTGTTTAGAAGCATTTTGTATTGTGCGATGTTATTATTAAGTGCAATGCTACTAATATTTGTACCATCTACATTCTTTGAATATGTTTCGTTAAGTCTTCAAAACACATTATTTGTAATTGTATTAGTCCAAGCATCTTATCCTGTTTATACGGGCATTGTGAGCGTGTTTAATAAGAAATAAACAAAGTTTATTATTAAATTAGTTATAAAAGTGTGTAAAATTAGTTGTAAATTAATTTTACATGGCGAGGGCCGGACTCGAACCGGCATGAAGTTGCCCTCGAGGGATTTTAAGAAGTTTGGAAACAGAAGTAAAAACACTAATAAATGAAATTAACCACACAGCGTTCACAATACACCAGTAAAGTGGTGTTTTTATTAGCTAAACAATTCATTTTCAACTGCCAAACAAATTAAATGGTATAAAGGTATATGCAATTCTTGAATAAGATATACACATTCAGATGGAACATTTAAATTAATATCAGAAAGTGTTTTAATTTTCCCTCCATTTTCTCCTGTAAACGAAATGATTTTAATTCCAAGAACCTTTGCAAGTTTTGCAGAATAAAGGACATTTTTGCTATTTCCCGATGTGGTAAAGCATATTAAAATATCGTTCTTTTGTCCAAGTGAGTACAAAAGTTGGGCAAACAACAAATCAGGGTCACAGTCATTAATATATGCAGTATTCGTTGAAATGAAGGAGGTAAAAGGAATGCAAGGGATAGATTGTTGTAAATTATTGACAAATTTTTCTGAATCATTTGGAAACAATCTTAATAGTTTTTGAAAAAGATCATCAGTAATACGTCTTTTTAACATAAAACTTTTGTTCAATTCTCCCGCCATATGTTCACAATCGGCAGCACTTCCACCATTCCCACAAAGCATTATTTTATTAGAATTTGTTTTTAGTAAACATATTTCATTAACTACGTTAATAATCTTCTCTTTTAAATAATCTAATTGCGGTATTCTTTCAATAAATTTTTCAATTATTTCACTTGTTGTAGTTTTCATAAGTCCCCCTTTCTAAAATAAATTTAATTGCATCATAGAGATTGTTAAATTTGTAATCCTCTTTTTCTTTTGATTCTTCACATTTTCCAGATAACACCCTAAATGTCTGTATATTTGCATTTTTACCGGTTTTAATATCAACATCAGTATCTCCAATAATTACACATTTGTCAAGATCTAAATTAAAATCTTCAACTGCTTTCATTAGCATTCCAATTTTAGGTTTTCTACATTCACAATCACATTTAAGAACCTTTACTTCTCTGTCATAACCGTTATGCGGGTGATGGGGACAATAATAGAATCCGTCTATGTACACACCACTTTCACCCAATAACGTTTCTAGTTTACTAAAAATTTCTTCCTGCTCTTCAAAAGTGCATTCACCTCTAGCAATAACAGGTTGATTGGAGACAATAATCGCCAAATACTCGCTTTGATTTATAAGCCTTATGGCATCAATAACGCCATCAATTAATTCTAAATCTTTCTTATCTTTCAAGAACCCTTTATATACATTTAATGTGCCATCTCTATCTAAAAAAATTGCTTTTTGTTTATTTTTCAAATTCCTTTTTTTAGGCAAATTGTACTTAATGTCGTCAAGCGCTTGATAATATCTTTCTGGAGTGCCTAAGTCTTTAATGTATTCTGTGGATTTATATGCAAACACATTTTCTCCATTATATAAAAGACTGTTTATAAAATCGCCTTCCATTGAAACCTTTTTTAATTTGTCAAAGTAATTAAGTGCTTTTGAATTGATTATAAAAAATCCAGCATTAACATTGTTTTTATAATAAAATGTGCGTGAGTTATTTTTATTATCTATTCTTAAAACTTTGTAGTTATTATTACTAATAATCAAATCACTATCATAGGGATGAGAATTGGGATGAGTTAACATAGTTGCTAAGGAATTATTCGATTCGTGAAATTTTAGCATTTTATCAATGTTTATGTTAAAAAGGGCATCACCCATACAGACAATAAAATTACCATCAATTTTATTCTTTAAATAATAAAGTGCTCCACCTGAACCAAGAGTTTCATTTTCAACTATAAATGTTATCTTTATTCCATAATCTTTATTTTTAAAATAGTTTTCTATTATCTCATGCATATACCCAATTGAAATAAAGATTTCATCAATACCATAATCCATTAAATTTTCTATTGCATACTCTAGCAATGTTTTTTTATTCAGTTGAACCATTGGTTTTGGCAGTAAGTTTTTGGTTATTTCTATTAACCTTGTGCCTTTTCCGCCAGCCATTATTAATGCTTTCATAAGTCTCCTTTAATTAATAACCCAGCTTTCTACACCAGTTTTAGAAAATTTAGCAGTATAAATTTTACCCGATAATTTTTCCATAGCATAAATTAATTTTTGTCTATTAATAGGTTTACAATAGAGAATCAAAAAGCCACCACCACCAGCACCAGAAACCTTTACAGATTCCGCACCATTCTCCAAAGCATAATTTATTATTTCCTCTAATTCATTATTTGACACTATGCTAGAAGTTTTTTTCTTATTTTCCCAACCTTCTTTTAGGCAATTTGAAAATCCTTCAAAATCACCAACAAGCACATAATCTTTCATATCATACGCAAATTGTTTCAGGTTTTTCATTGCATTTATTGTGATTAATGTTTTATCTGAAGTATTGGTTACTTGATCTTTAATTATATTGTTTGCTAGTTTTTTTTGAATATCTGCAGATTTTCTACTTGTTCCACAATAGTATAATAAAATTGAGCACTCAAGTTCATTAACTCTGCTTTTGTCTAACCTTAGAGAATTAACAATAACAGAGCCGTCGGTTTTAAACTCCATAAGATTAAACCCGCCAAACACTGCAGCATAGTGATCTTGTTTTCCACCTGCTAATTGTAAATCTTCTCTTTCAATTTCATATGCAAGCTTGGCTTTTTGGTAGTCGTTTAACCCAAGCCCTAACCATCTATTATAACATTCCAAAATAGCGACAACCATAGTTGATGAAGTCCCAAGTCCCGAACCTATTGGAGCATCATTACTAGTACTCATAACAAAAGACAAAGGCTTACCATTATTATAGTCTTTTACAATTCTATTATAAATACCTTTGTGCAAGATAAGTGTATAATCATTATCTATTCTTAGGTAAGGTACACTTTCTGTATCTAAATCATTTTCGTTGTCATAGGCATAAATCTTAATTCTATTATCGTCAGTTGGAATAATTGTACAATAGGCATACATTCCTATTGTTGCATTAAATACTGTTCCGCCAAATTGATTACTGTACGACGGCAAGTCTGTTCCACCGCCGGCAAACCCAATCCGAAGAGGTGCTCTGCTCCTTATGATCATTTTTCCTCCGTTATTTTAATTATACTAAAGCAAGTCTGAATGTTCTTCCAAAATTATTATAAACTTTACTTTTAGCTGCCTTAAATTTTAACTTTATCATATTATTGTAGCATGCAAATTCTATATTTGTATTAAATTAATAAGAAATACTCCTATAATTGCATATTATAATTAATTGATAAAAATAAGAATTTTATATTTCAACACGCTTATATTTTTTTCAATTAGAATTAATTCTGTATTATGAGTAGCGTTTATATAAGCCTTAATAATAGCTATCACCAAACTTATGCGAATCTATTTTTTAATTGACAATAAATTCTATATATTATATCATATGGTTATAAAATAAACTAAACAATATGATATATTTTTTAAAAAAACAATTATGTTTAATACTTTAATAAACAAATATTATTATGAGATAATGACATTCGAATTGAAGTTTTTGAACATAAAGTTTATTAGAGACTCTTACAAATGTCGTTTTTTTGTTAAAAAAAGTGCTTTTAGTCATATTGAAAAAAGGATGTTTAAAATGAATGAAATTATAAATAAATCAATGGATCTTGAAAATTTTGACAAAGATAAATTAAATAGTTTACTACAAGAAATAATGAATCTTGAAGATGAATTTTCAAAAAATAATTGTAATATTAGCTCATGGTATGGAAATTTTGAAAAAATCAAATTTTATGACAAGCTGGAAAAGTTAAATAGGGGTTATGCTTATAAAAATATTTTACCAAAAATATATGACATAAAATATCCTTCGTTTTTAATTTGGGAAATTTATACGGTAATAAATACTATAGAATTTAAAAAAGGAGATACTGTATTAGACATTGGAGGCGCTTGTTCTTTATTTTCTTTCTATTTAGAATCTAAAGGTGTGAATGTAATTACTATTGATAAAAATCCAGTTTTGGTTGAAGAAGCTAACCGAGTAGCAAAAAAATTAAATTTAAACTATAAAGCGATAAACTGTGATGCGGAAGATTTCGTTAATAGTTGTAATGACAAATTTAATGTTATTACTTCAATTTGTGTATTTGAACATATAGAACTTGAGAAGCGAAAAAGAATAATTAGAAATCTACACAAAATATTAAAACAAGATGGAAAAATTGCGCTAACATTTGATTATAGGAATCCTTCAAGGTTTGTTAATATAAACAATCCAACTGATGTAAAAGAACAATTTGGATGTTCCCAGCAATTAAAGATTATGGGTAACGAAGTATTTTACGATAACGAAAAAAACTATTTAGTTCATGGTTTTTTTCATAAAAAGTTTTTTATTAAGTATAAAATAAGATCAATTAGAAAAGGAAACTTTAAACCAATTGAATTTTTTAAAGTAAAATTTAAAAATGATTATACATTTGGCTCTATGTTTTTGGAAATAAAATAAAAATATAATTTGTTAGCTCTCGGTAAAGAAGGTTTGCACACTAATTACTTGACAATACAGTACATATCATATATTATATATAATATATGAAATATTTGATTTTAGAGAGTGAGGATATTTTAAATGAAATGGTGGACTATTTAATAAAAGAAATAGGCTTGCCAAGCATTCATAAACGATTAAATATATATTCTGGGGATGACAGTGTACAGATTGAAGTTTTGGATAACAGAGTCTTTTTCAAGGGTTCTGCTCAATCTAAACAAGTGGTTATTAAAAATAAAAATTTAAAGCATTTTTTCGAACATATTCAATCACAAAATTCAAAAGGGTATATTATTAATGATATTGTACTCTTAAAATTCCCATATATTAATTTATTATTTAACACATTTCATGGCAATATCTTATCTGTGGATAATGACAACCTTCTTGAACAAATAAAACAAAAATTTAATTTAAAAGTTTATGATAACATCAACAATCATACAACAGTATGCACCATTAAAACGGAACCCCTTTTTGATGAGATAGGCAATCTTAATTCGAAAATTAAAAAATATTCGGTTAAAACAGGTTTAGATATTCGTTCATCTAGCTCTTCAATTAGGTTGAGGCTTTCTAATTTATCAAATGATTATTCTCACATTGAACCCTACTATAAATTAATATCAAAGAATGACTTGCTATCGTTTAAGTCTACCCTTACATATACTAATAAGTTTGAAAGCATTAGTATAATTATTCCGGCGTTTAATCAAAATAGTATACCTACTCTACTTTCAATACAGGGACAAAGCCTTTCTAAAGAAGATAAATCAAAAATACAGGTTGTAGTTGTTGATGATGGATCTAATAGAAATGTTTTAGAAGATATAAATTCAATAAGAAACAAATTAGAGTATGAAATCAATGTAATTTCCTTTGACAAAAATATGGGAATCTCTAATGCAAGAAATGCAGGTCTTTCTATTGCCAAACACAGTTTATTGCTGTTTATGGATTCTGATATTATTTTAAGTAAGAACTATATTTATGATATTGATATGAGATTGCAAATTGTACCTAATGCAATATTTGTAGCAATGAGAAAGAATATTGATACTAATTCTGAATTAACCATTGAAGCAAATTTACTGAAAGGAATTGAAGGTTGTTTAAATTTTGATGATAGTAGAGTTATCACTAAAAGTAAGGAGTATCATATTGGCTGGGATAAAGCTTTTAAAGATGAAAAAATCTCAGTTTTAGATGATACAGATTATTTTAAGGAACTTAGTTTTGGTTCAAAAATTGGGATATACGATTTATCTACCGTTGTCACTGGTCATAACATGGCTATCAATCGAGAACTAATAACAAAGTATCCATTATTTTCAACTCGATTTACTGGTTGGGGAATGGAAGATTCCTATTTTGCTTCTTCTCTAATTTCAAATGGCTGTTTTGTTATTCCTATTCTATCTTCATGTGTTTTCCATATTAATCATCCACCTCGTAGTGGAAGTATGGAGCAAAAAGCAAAAGAAGCTGCGAAGAATTTTGAACTCTATAATCGTATGCTAGATGAAAAGTGGGAGGGATAATTGAAGTGCTTATCTTATTTGATATTGATGGTACATTAATTAATCAAGAAAAATATCCAGAAAATTATGATAGCATAAAAAAAATAATTAGCCAAATGGGAAAGAATGATTTTACAATAGGAATATGTACTTGTAGGCCACTTGATCATAGTGTGAAAAAGATTTTCAAGGATTATGGATTAAATGGTCCAATTGTTACAGAGTGCGGTGCATGTATTTATCAAAAAAATGTTTTTGGCTATAAACTACTATTTACCTATAAAAAACAAGATTTTAATATAAATAAATTTCTAAAAAAATATATTTTTGAATATGAACTAAAGAATAATTTAAAAATTACAGTTAAAATATCAGATGTTAATTCTAAAGACAATGAAACTATAGTGATAAATAAAAATAGAAAAACGTCTTCAACAATACGCTTTCCCAAATCTTTATACACAGATATTGAATCAATAGTCGATATTTTAAAAGATGTCCCGGAATTAAATTGTATGAATATTGCTAGAGATCAAAACAATAGATTAAAAGTCAATGTGTATCCAAAATATGTTAATAAAATATTTACTACTGAAAATTATTT